>ERZ807291.2008-NODE-2008-length-31751-cov-5.102821_pt1 | contig 31751 bp, 25 predicted proteins | sample MGYA00521257_ERZ807291 | MGnify/ENA primary metagenome ERZ807291 (study PRJEB31413, sample SAMN03169783) | marine metagenome | biome: Marine; feature: Water; material: Subsurface seawater | place: North Sea | collected 2011-04-28 | depth 1 m m ...
TTTTTCCCGCAGGTTGCCCAAGGCTCCTAGGCTATCCAATTCAGCTTTGTTGCGAATAATCACAATTCTGGCCTTGACCTTTCCTCCGATACTTCCACCTAATGCCGATACTTCCATCGGAAATAAGGTATTTTCTGGGATCCGATTGTCTACGGTTCTGAAATTTATGTTTTGATTAACCAACCAATTTAAATAACCGCTGCATTCCATTGACGGGTCAGGAGATAAATTATAAACACTTTTATTTATTTCCAATTGAGATTTTGCAATTTGACCGCTTTCAAGTCTCCCCAATAAAGAAACCAAATACCATGATTGTATAAATAGGGGCTCTCGTTCGCCTCTTTCCCATCGAGGTACCATAACCGGCTGTTTGTAAACCGAATCAAAACCATACGTTTTTAACATGGCTACTGCCCATTCTATGCCTTTTTCGGCCTCATCGGAACCACTTAATCTTGGACCAATATTCTTGCACAATTGTCCCAAACGAGCGTAAGCATGACCACGTAATAGGGCTTCATCATAAATTTTACGAATGAATAAGCTGTCCTGTTGGCTTTGAGCAATTGCAGATACAAAGCTCAATGTCATTAAGAAGACGATAAGGAACCTTTTCATAACCGATACCATTTAACAAAAATAGGTTGTTAATCTTTTATGTGCATATCAAAAAAAAAGGCCGCCTTTGAATTAAAGACGGCCTACTTAAAATTATCATGTTCTTAAATTGGTCTTGTTTTTCGACCACTTCCTTTTATGGCCTCAATTAAATTACTAATTCGAGACTGTCGGATTTTATACTTCCCTTCCGAATGCCCATCGTGTTCATTCATACGTGTCATACGCTTTTGAAGTTGGTGAAGTTTTTTAAATAATTTTCCTTTGTCTGATTTTTTCTGGCTCATAATAGCTGATTTTAAGGTGAAACAAAATTTATTGTCAAACTCAAATTAGCAAAGTATCGAACCAATTCCAAATTATACAGATAAATTTCAATAATAAACCGCTAAAAAGGACGAATTTATTTTGAATTCGTAGTTGAGTTTTTAATGCCCTGAAAACTTATATTTGTCAATCACCATGAAAGTCAAATACTTCCCGTTGTACATTTCCCTTTTGGGTCTAATATCAGTTTCTAAAGCACAAAATCGTCGTATTAATCGCGAAATTTCGGTTGAAACCCTATCCAATTCTGAATGGAAATTTAAAAAGGATGCCATATTAACCCACGTTACAAAACGCAATATTGGCCCCGCGGCTACTAGTGGTCGAATTACTGCCATAGCCGTTCCTCATAAAAATCTATATAACAAACCCGATAGAAATACGGTATACATCGGTGCAGCAAGTGGAGGAATTTGGAAAAGTGAAAATGGCGGACTTTCATGGAAACCCATTTTTGATAAAATGGATGTACAAAGCATTGGTGCTTTGGCTATCAATCCACAGAATCCCGATGAAATTTGGGCGGGAACAGGAGAAGGAAATCCCAGAAACAGTCACAATTCGGGTAAAGGTATTTATCGCAGCTTAGACGGGGGCAAAACATGGAAATGTATGGGACTAGAGGCAACCCGTAACATTCATCGCATCGTAATTAATCCTAATAATCCCAAACAGTTGTTTGTAGCTGCATTTGGCAGTATATGGGGCTCACATCCCGAAAGAGGGGTTTACAGAAGTAACGATGGAGGTGAAAATTGGGAGCGCGTATTATTCAATAATAACTCTACCGGATGTGCCGAACTAATAATGGATCCTCAAAATCCTCAAAAACTATATGCGGCACTTTATGATTTTGAAAGGAAACCATGGACCTTCAGAAGCGGTGGAAGCGGAAGTGGACTTCATGTTACCTACGATGGAGGTAATACCTGGAAAAGGTTAAGTTCCGATAACGGTCTTCCCAAAGGAGAATTGGGCAGAATTGGTTTGGCCATTCCCAAATCAAATACCAAAAGGGTTTATGCCATAATTGAAGCAAATAAATCAGGATTTTACCGGAGCAACGATGGTGGAGAACATTGGCAGTTTGTAACCGATCATGAAAATGCAGGAAATAGACCTTTTTATTACCATGAAATCTATGCCCATCCAGAAATTGAAGATCGCGTGTATTCCATTTGGTCTCAAGTAAGCTACAGCCGAGATGCTGGTGAACATTGGGATATCCTAGCAAATTGGGGAACCATTCATCCCGACCATCAAGCATTTTTAATTCACCCTGAAGATCCAGATTATATCATTAACGGTAACGACGGGGGTATTGCAATTTCTTACGATGGCGGTAAAACCTGGAGATTTGCCGAAAATATTCCGGTTGGACAATTTTATCATATTGATGTCGATAATCAAGTTCCGTACAACGTTTACGGCGGTTTACAAGACAATGGTAGTTGGATTGGACCCGCATTTCATTGGAAAAACGGTCCTATAAAAAACCACGAATGGCAGGAAGTATTGTTTGGAGATGGTTTTGATGTGGCTCCAATACCCAACAAACCAGGGGAAGGTTATGCGATGTGGCAAGGTGGTAATGTTTACCATTATAATGTGAATACCCACCAAAACGAACCTATCAAACCGCAACATCCCGAAGGAAAACATCTGCGTTTCAATTGGAATGCCGGTATGTCCGTAGACCCCCATAATCCAAATGGTTTGTATTTTGGAAGTCAATATTTACACTATTCAACCGATAATGGTAAGAGTTGGAAGATTATCAGCCCTGACTTAACTACAAACGATTCGAGTAAATTACATCAAGCCAAAAGTGGTGGTTTAACCGTAGATGCTACCGGCGCTGAGAATTACTGCAGCATCATTAGCATTGGTGTAGCGGGTAAAGTGAAAGATATCATTTGGATTGGTACCGATGATGGCAACATTCAACGAACCACAAATGGAGGTAAAGACTGGGAACTGGTTTCCAAAAACATTAAGGGATTACCCGCAAATGCTTGGATTCCCTACCTATGGGTTTCTGCTGATGGTTCAGAATGTTGGGCCGTTGCCAATAATTACCGCCAAAACGATTGGAAATCTTATTTATTTGTAAGCACCGATGGCGGTAAAAATTGGAAGAACACCACAGAAAATGATAATATCCAATTTGAAGGTATCCACCAAGAAATGGGTTATGTTCGGTGTGTACTTCCTAGTCCTAACGATAAAAACTTGGTGTTTTTAGGAAGTGATCGTGGTTTATGGGTGAGTTTCAATCGCGGTCAAAAATGGCATAAATGGACACAAGGATTCCCTTCTGTTCCCGTATCCGATCTGAAAATCAACAACCAATTTCAAGATTTAATTGTTGGAACTTTTGGACGGGGCGTTTGGGTTTTTGATGATATTAGACCTTTGTACAAACTTTGCCATCCAATCTCCGATTTTAAGATTCCTTTAGAAATTGAGCACACCTCTAAAGGCTATTTGGCTAACTTTATGAGCAATTCGGGTCAACATTATCAAACCGCAGACTTATTCGGGGCGCCCAACAAAAACACGGATGTGCGTATTCATATGTTTATTGACTCACATTTGATTTCGCCAAAGAATAAAATCAAACTCGTAGGTGAGATATACGACAGCAACAATCAGCGGATTCGCAAACATCATTTCGCTTTTGACACAGCTGGTTACCACGTTGTAAATTGGCGTATGATTCGCGATGGCGTGCGCTTTCCATCACATGGAAACACCCAAAAAGATAGCACATTGCCTGCTGGAATGAAGGTTGCTCCTGGCACGTATAAAATAGTAATACGCAATGAAGGCGATACCTTAAAGTTCAATACTATGGTGGCATGCGATGTTGTTAATTCAAATCAAACAGAATGGGACAATAACGCGTACCAAGAAAAATTAAAATACGATTCCATTCTCAATGTGTCTATTAGCAAAGCCTATTGGGCTTTCGAATCCTTAAAAACAGCTCAAGAAAACCTCAAAACCATCCAAAACTTGCACTTCAACACCGACGGCATTAAAAAGGAAACACTGGAAGAGGCAAAACCGCTACTTAAAGAAATAGAAGCCTTAAAATTGCAATTTATGTTGCCAGAAGGATACCGCTATTATGAAGAAAGCACGGTACGCTTGAATGATGTTTTACACGATGCACACGGGCTTCTGCATCAAACAAGTACGGTTACCGAAAATGGTAAAGTAGCCATCTTAAATGCACAAAGAGCCAGTTCTAAACTTTGCGATGAAATCGATCTTTTCATGAATAAAAAGTGCAATCCTTTTATTGAAAAGTTAGCTTCCTACCCCAGTGAAATACGTTGGGTTAAACCCATCAACAAATAAATTATGATGATAAACAAACACGGACAGATTGGGGTTTCCCTATCTTCGTGAGATGTTTCGAATTGTCTTTATTTTTACCGCCTTAATACTTAAAAGCAGTGCGGTTTTTTCTCAAAGTGCCCTTTACCCTAGTAATGGAACCTTGTTTGATGATAAACTACATTCCATTAATATCATTATTCCAGAAAATGATTTTACAGCACTCCAACATCCCGATAGTTTATGGAATAACAAACGGTACCCCATAACCTTCGTTTACGATGAAAAAGACACTGTAAAACAAGCTACCATTAGGCTTAAAGGTAATACATCTCGTTCTTCCGCTAAAAAATCCCTCCGCATAGATTTCGATAAGATCATTGATAATCAAACCTATCAAGACCTGGAGACCATTTACATCCATGGAAATCACAATGATGCATCTATGATGAGAGAATTTTTATCGGCTTATGTTATGCGTCAAATGGGTGTTCCATGCAATCGCGCAAACCATGTTAAACTTTACATAAACGGCGAATACTACGGGTTGCGCAGCTTGGTTGAATATGTAGATAAAGATTTTTTAAAAACACGATTTGGAACCAACAAAGGGAATAACTACAAGTGCACCTGGCCTGCAGATTTAGCTTGGTTAGGCAGTTCTGAACAAAGCTATAAAGATGTCATCAATCCCTCACCCGAAAGAGAGCGTGCCTATGATTTGAAAACAAACGAAGATGAAGATGATTACAGCCGTTTGGTTTCCCTTATTGACCTAATAAATAATCGCCAAAATGAAAGTTCCTTCTCACAAGAAATTGAAGCCATCTTCAACGTAGATGGTTACCTTAAAGCCCTTGCTGCAGAAGTTCTTATTGGACATTGGGATAATTACTACTATAACAAAAACAACTACTTCATTTACGATCACCCCAATACCGGTAAATTTACGTATATCCCTTACGATATGGATAACACCTATGGGGTTCAATGGGGTGTTAACGATATTAATAAACGTAATATACATAATTGGGGAAATTCAAATGTAAACGCCCCACTTACTGAGTCAATATTGGCCCAAAGCGCCTACAAAAAGCAATTTGAAGGATATATTTTCCAGGCTATTGAAACATTCTATAACGAGAAACATATGTTTCCACTTGTAGATTCTTTATATCAAAAATTAGAAAATGCCATTAGCTTAGATCCTCAATATCGCGGCGAATTACCTTCTACCTACGGTTATACGGTTAACGATTGGAAAAACAGCATCGATAAAGGCTTGGGAGATCACAATACCTATGGCATCAAACCTTTTATTGCAGAAAGAGTTAAGAGTGCGAAAGAGCAATTCCTTTTCAACCATTCTTTAAACACCCTAAACAAGCAAGAATTTACGGTTTTCCCCAATCCCGGAAATTCAACATTCTCCATAAAAACCAATAGCAACAAGCCGCTGCAATTGCAAATAAAAGACGTAAACGGTTCTTGTATAAGAGAAGTCCAATTACATAATTTAGAAACATTTGACGCATCCGAATTGAGTCCTGGTGTTTACTTTATTAGCAATGAGTCGAGTGTTATTAAATGGATAAAATCCATGTAATAACAACAAAATTAAATAAGCGCTTATTTAATTAAAGTAATTTGAAATTCATGGATGTTTTTCCATGAGAAAATCGATTTATGTGACATTTGTCATAATTTTTTATCTTACAATTATTGAAATTGCATGAATAATTATACCCCCTATGAAGAAATCCGTATCGTTTATCTTAGCATTCCTTTCAATTGGCTTTATCTTTTCCCAATGGAATTATAGAGTTGAAATTATTGCTGAATCTTTTGAGAATTTACCTGCCCTGCATTCATATGCTATGGCTCAAAGCCAAAATGAATATCTGATAATTGGTGGCCGTAAAGATGGCATACATCCGAGACAACCTTTTGCTGCCTTTGACGAAACCGACAAAAACACGAGAATGTACGTAATTAACCCAGTCACCAAACAAGTTTGGGGTAAAGATCTCAATGGGTTAAATGCCATGATTGTTGAACAATTGAGCAGCACGAACATGAACTTTCATCAAGTAGAAGATACCTTATTTATCGTTGGAGGTTATGGGTATTCTGCAACAGCTGCGGATCATAAAACCTATGAATATTTAACCACAATTTCGATTGATGGAATTATAAACGCTATAAAAAACCAATCCGATATTAGCGCGTTCATCAAACAAATTAAATTCGACAAATTTGCTGTCACGGGTGGCCATTTAACCCATATGAATAAGCAATTTTATTTAGTGGGTGGACACAGATTTGATGGTCGATACAACCCAATGGGACATTCTACCTATACCCAAGAATACACGCATGAAGTTAGGATCTTCAAAATAAACAACAGTGGGAATAACCCAGTAGTATACGATTATTCAGCCATACACGATGAAACCCATCTTCGCAGAAGAGATTATAACCTGGTTCCTCAAATTTTCCCAAACGGTAAGAAAGGGTTTTTAATTTCTTCAGGCGTTTTCCAAAAGGGCGCCGATTTGCCCTTTTTATATCCGGTGCAAATTCACGATACAACGATTACCGCGATTACTGATTTTAATCAGTATTTATCTAACTATCACAGTGCGTCTGTTGCACTTTATGATACAAAAAACAAAGACATGCACTCGCTATTTCTTGGCGGATTATCACAATATAATTATGAAAACGAAAAGCTTATCAAAGATGATTTGGTACCTTTTGTTAAAACCATAAGTTTGGTAACTCAGTCAAAAAATGGCGATTATTCCGAATATAAACTGAATGAATCCATGCCTGCACTTTTAGGAAGTGGAGCTGAATTCCTAACGAATCCAAATCTGCCTAGAATCGATGATGAAATTATTGATTTAAATTCCATAACTGCAGATTCTGTTGTTTTGGGGTATGTATTTGGTGGAATTCGCAGTGAGGACCCGAATCCTTTTGCGAATAATAACATCTCCCAAACCATGGCAAACCCGGTACTTTATAAGGTACGTCTCATTAAAGACGCCCAAGCAGATACTCGCTACCTGCAACAGATTCCAGATGTAAAAGTGTACCCAAATCCTAATGAAACCGGAAATGTAAATGTATCTTTTCCTTTCTCCTTGTCTAAGGCCGAGGTATATATTTATAATTCCTTAGGTGTGCTTTTACAAGAATCACATTTAGACCAGCAGAGTGATAGTCAATTTAAATTTACTATAGACAGCTCTATTCCCGCGCAAATGTTATTCGTTCAAATAAAAGGAGACGACGGCCAGATTTATCGCAAAACTATTGTTTACAAGAATTTGCAATAATTACGATTTCAACTCTAGAACCAAGTGAACGTTATTGAATCATAATTCGATGCGTTTCGTGGCCAATTTTTAGCAAATATAAACCCTTGCTCAAGCCATCTAGGTTCAATCGATATGAATTATGGGAATGGCGGAATACATTGATATTTAACTGAACGCCTGTGTATCCAAATAATTGTATGGACTGCTCAGGCGCTTCGGTAATCACCCATAATAAATCCGAAGCCGGATTTGGAAAAACTCGGCTATGTTTTGAAATAGTTCGTATGTGAGTGTTATTACCACTCGTATCCAAGACCTCTTGTGCCTTCTCTACTTCTCTTAGCGTTGCTTCAAAACATGGTGCGAAACTTTTACTTTCATCATAAACTTGATCGGGTAATAGCACATACTCCTTTTTAATATCTTCCTCCGCAAACAGCTCCAGTGTACCTGAATTACTTCCTTTATTCCCATATCCCATGAGAACATTGCCTGCCTTTAATTTCGTTTGGTAGGATTTCAAATTTGCGTCTCCACCCAGTTTTTCTAAAGCATCTTGAACCTTCGGGTTGGTTAAATCAACCGGGTTTCGGCTGGAATGAGAAATAAATACATGATCGCCTGGATTTACAGCATTTACCAGATCTACGAAGGCTTGAATATGTTGGGTATCGTTAAAATCAAAATGGTAATAAACTTGCTCGTTTTTGGAGTGTCCGAAACTCTTCCACTTCCTTCCATCCGCGCATAAAGGTGTTTGACCAAGAACATGTGTAGGTTCTAATGAAGATCTATCTATAACAACCACATCAAATCCCGTCTTACAAGTTGTGGAATAATGCAATATTTTATTGGCTGTGGTCCAAAACCGAATCCCATCATCCGAAAGATTTCCTACGAGGAAAACTTGTTTAAACGGACATGGATTCTGGTCCAATGGGTACACATCCGACTCCCGATCAACACCTCCAGTATCGGAATAAAACAGCCTTACATTGGTGCACATTATTTCTTGAGGAATATCGCTGTAATTCTGTACCGTGACGAATTCTTGAGAATCCCCAGGGTAAATATCAAAATCAAAAGAAACCCGTTGGGTTGTTCTTCTATTAAAATTCACATTTCTTCCTGAAAAATTGCCTGTTTTGGTAACGGTTCCGAGTCCAATTCCCAAGTCGGCAGGCCAAAAAACCATCAGTTCTGTATTATGAAACCACGTACATATTATGGCTCCTGCATTAATTGGCTGGTCTGTTTGATTCACAACATAATAAATCATTGAATCTTTCTGTAATCGAATACCCAACCTAAAATCTTGCCCTACTGAGGTTTTTGCCAAAAGGAACAAAAACACACAAATCCAATTCCTGAATCTTAACATAAACTGCTTACCAAAATTAGATTTTAAATCAAGAATTAACAAGGGGTTCTATACAAATCATCGGCTTTTGTACATTTGTGTAATGCGATGGGTAATCCAAAGGGTACAGGAAGCAAATGTTAAGGTAAACAATGAGATAGTTGGAGAAATAAGGAATGGACTCCTTGTTTTGTGTGGAATTGAAGAGGGTGATGAATCGAACGATTCGGATTGGTTAATTAACAAAGTGCTAAAAATGCGGATTTTCTCAGACGAAAATGAAAAAATGAACTTGTCGGTTCATGATATTTCTGGTGAAATTCTGCTAGTAAGTCAATTCACTTTGCACGCACAAACAGCCAAAGGCAATAGGCCTTCATTCATTCGGGCGGCAAACCCCGAAAAGGCAAAACACCTTTACGAGTATACGCTTAATGCATTATCTCAACTTCATCCGAATAAAATTTCCAGCGGACAGTTTGGGAAGGACATGCAAATTTCATGCTTGTTAGACGGACCAGTAACGATTATAATAGATAGTAAAAATCGCGAATAAACACATCAATTGTAGAGTACGTTGTCTATAAGGCGAATGCCCTCCAAATAACCCGCAAAAACCCAAGCCTTAGTCATTAAGCCCGTATCCGTATTTAATGATATTTCAATATTAGTTAGGTATTCGGTTTCAATCTCGTACTGTTTTAAATATTCAATGGCCCAGTCATAATCCGCAGTTGAATCCTTCATCTTGCTGATAACCTCAAATATTACCGCTGCTCGATTACGACCTTCTTCACTAAGCCGTAAATTCCTACTGCTCATTGCCAAGCCGTTTTTTTCGCGTTCAGTTGGTACCGTTACTATTTTAAGATTTGGGTGTTTTTCCGAAGCAAATTCTTGTATTACCAGACATTGTTGTAGGTCTTTTTGACCAAAATAGGCATTGTGAGGGTGTATCCATTCAAATAAGCGATCTACTACATTAACAACACCTTCAAAATGACCCGGTCTAAATGCGCCTTCTAAACCTTCCGCCGATTTACCAGGAACTACAGTAATAAACGTATCGTTTTCAGGATACACCTCGCTTGATGAAGGGAGAAATACCGCATCCACTCCCGCTTGAGATAAAACTAAAATATCTTGTTCTAAGGTATTGGGATAGTTGATTAAATCTTCGGTGTTATTGAATTGCTTGGGATTTACAAAAATGCTAACAGCCACAAAATCGTTGTTGTTGCGCGCTTCATGCACCAATTTCAGGTGACCGGCATGTAAAGCACCCATCGTAGGTACAAAACCCAGAGGACCTGTTAAGGATTCGCGATACTCAGACCATTTTTTCTTGGTAAAAAACAATTTCATAGCTCAAAAGCCTTGCAAATAAAGGAAGAACCGAAGGAATTGTTTTGAAAAGTCGGATTTTTTTCGTTAATTTTGTAAACTGTCCTTCTGAAGGAACACAACCAAGCTTATGGAAGTAAAAAAGAAAAGAGTGTTGTTTGTTAGTTCTGAAATGTCTCCCTTTCTTGAGACTTCTCCACTCGCAACAATTACCCGCATGCTGCCCCAAGCATTGCAAGAGCAAGAAAATGAAATCCGTATCTTAGTCCCTCGTTTTGGTGTTATCAATGAACGTCGAAATCGATTGCACGAAGTTGTGCGTTTATCAGGCATTAACATTTCCATTGATGACAACGATAACCCACTTGTAATTAAAGTGGCTTCTGTTCCTAACACCAAGATGCAAGTTTATTTCTTGGATAACGAGGATTTCTTTCATCGTAAAGCTGTATTCAATGACGACGATGGAAAGTTCTTCGATGACAACGACGAACGTACCATCTTCTTTTGTAAAGGTGTTATGGAAACCGTTAAAAAACTTGGCTGGGCTCCCGATATCATTCACTGCCAAGGCTGGATGACCAGTTTAATTCCTCTATATCTAAAAACCATTTACAAAGACGAACCCGTTTTTTCAAATGCGAAAGTGGTTTACAGCGTTTACCACGAAACAAAGAACGATTCATTAGGTTCTGATTTCATGCGCAAAGCAAGCATGAACAGTATTGATGATGCTTGTTTAGAATGTTTCGGTAACGGTTCTGTTAATCAGATAAACATAGGCGCCGTAAAACATTCTGATGCCATTGTAACCGGTTGTGACAAAGCTCATAAATCCGTAGAAGATTTCTTAGACGGCAAATTGGTGATGCGCCACACGGATGAAAATCTAGAAGAAGACTACGTTTCGTTATACGAAAAATTAATGTCTTAATTCCATACAACACGTATATTCAATCCACGTGAAGTCTACTTCTAAACTCCTGCTTTGCTTACTGATTGTGGGAATCGCCGTTTCTTGTCAAAAACGCGAAGGAAATATCATTTTACCCGGGCAGGCAAATAGCGGACAACTGAGTCTCATAGTTAGAGACACCTTTGAACTCCGAACCCAAACAATCAAAGAAGATTCATTACCTGGAAACGGTCTGAGCTATTGTCTAATTGGAGCAATTAACGATCCCGTATTAGGGCCAAGTATGGCGAGCATGTATGCCGATGTTATTTTAATTGAACCCAACTCTAATTTCCCCAATACAACAATGCCTGATTCTGCTGTATTGTTCATACCCACTGTTGATGGTTTGAATCATTATGGCAACAGAAACTACCCACTTGAGTTAGGAATTTATCCTATAACGGAGTCCATAGATATCAGTAAAACCTACTACCAAACTGATACAGTAGCTATTGATAGAAGTATTCAAACTACATACACCGGACCCCTGAACAACAGCTACAAAGACAGTATACCGTATCGCAAATCAAAATTAAAAGCCTACAACGGACTTAGAGTAAAGCTATCAGATGAATTTGCCAATAAATTGATGTCTCTTCCTCAAGAAGCCTACGAAACCAATGACGGTTTAGACAAACATTTTAAGGGAATTGCGGTAATACCACAGAAAACACACCTAATAACCCCAGGTGAAGGTAATTTTACCGTTTTTGATGTTAACAACGTCTTGTCCCTAGATTACAGAGCTAAGATATTATTGTACTACGGAGACTCAAATACCTTTGTCTTTGGCTTCTCTGGTAGAAAACAAACCATCAATCATGGCAAAACAGGTCCTTACCCAGATAAAGTTACGGATCAATTGAATCAGATAGATTCTACGTTTGCTTTGACCTATTGCCAAGCCTTAAATGGTGTTAAAACACGGATTCAAATACCACAATTATTTGATTTAGTTGCCGATAGAAATATTGCTATAAACAATGCCTATATCGAGTTCTCAATTGTCAACTACAATGAATATTTTTTCGCTGCTCCTCGTTTGAACCTTTTTCAACCAGCTAATAAAGATTCCAAACGTAACTTTCTTATCGAGGATGCCGCATCCTTGTCGAATTACGGAGGTGTTTACGACCCCAATACGGGCACCTACCGTTTTACCATTACACGACATTTGCAAAACATACTTAACAGTCAATATTTTAATGATATAGATCGCAATTGGGGCTTGTATTTAGCCGTCCCTAGCGACCAACCCGTAATAGGTGCAAGAAGTATAATTGATCATTCCAAGACAAAATTACACATCACCTATACCAAACTAAATTAATAATCATTCGTTTCGTTATATAGATGAGCAATCGAAAACCCTATCAATTAGTAAGTCGAGAATGGAAATCTAACGACACCACCTTTAACGTCAATGGCGTTGAAATTGGCAAGGAGTTAATGATGATTGCCGGCCCATGTGCCGTAGAAAACGAAGAGCAAATATTCACTATTAGCGAATTTTTATCCAAACAGAATATCAAATTCATGCGTGGAGGTGCCTACAAACCTCGCACCAGCCCTTATTCATTTCAAGGACTTAAAACCGAAGGTTTGGTGATGATGCGCAAAGCGGCTGATGCCCATGGTCTCGCGGTTGTTTCGGAAATCATGAGTATCGACAAAGTTGATGAATTCAATGAATACGTTGATATCTTTCAAGTAGGAACACGCAACATGCAAAACTATCCGCTGCTAAGGGCATTAAGTAAAAATAACAAGCCTGTTTTATTGAAGCGTGGCATGAGTAGCACTATAGAAGAATGGCTTTTGGCAGCGGAATATATTGTATCTGGGGGAAATGAAAAGGTAATATTGTGTGAACGAGGTATACGAACCTTTGAAAATGCCACACGAAATACGCTAGACCTTTCTGCTATCCCGTTAGTAAAGCAGTTGAGTCACTTGCCCGTTATAGTCGATCCAAGTCAAGGCACTGGAGTAAGAGAACTTGTTTGCCCAATGAGTGAAGCTGCCATTGCAGCTGGCGCAGATGGGTTAATCGTAGAAGTTCACAATCAACCCACAGAAGCACTTAGCGATGGCGAACAAAGCATTTACCTTGATCAATTAGAGAAATTAATTGGCAAGCTTTCGCAAATTGCGGCCATCAATGAAAAACGCTTTGATTTTCAATCACCAAGCGTGAATATCCCCTCTTAATTTTTTTTTCAGCCCCACTGCTATTATCTTCGGGGACTGAGCATGAGTAACGAAAAACAATCATGGGGCACCCGCGTCGGTTTGATACTAGCGATGGCGGGAAATGCCGTTGGCCTAGGTAACTTTCTTCGATTCCCCGTTCAAGCTGTCAATAATGGTGGCGGAACTTTCATCATTCCTTATTTAGTGTGTTTTTTCTTAATGGGTATTCCATTGCTCTGGATAGAATGGTCCACAGGACGATTTGGAGGGCGTAATGGTAACCATTGTACTCCTTTTATACTCGATAACATGGGTAAAAAGCGACTTTGGAAATACATTGGCGTATTTGGCATTTTTACCAATATTGCCGTTGCTGCTTACTATACCTATATCGAAAGCTGGACCCTTAGCTATGTTTTCCATTCCTTGAAACAAAGCTTTAGCGGTTTAAATCAATTTGAGGTAGCCAACTTATTTGGAAGTTATGTTGACTTGAATACGAATACCATGGGCATACCATTCGAACCTGTGGTATTGTATATTTTCTGTTTGGCTATAAACGTGTATATCCTTTCTAAAGGATTGGAGGGAGGAGTTGAAAAAGTCGCTAAAATTGGCATGCCGCTGCTTATCGCATTCGGCGTTTTTCTTGCCGTTCGTGGCCTTACACTTGGAAGTAACGGTGCTCCAGAAGGATGTACAGATTGTAACGCTTTCTTGGGATTAGACTTCTTATGGAAGCCCGACTTCAGCAACTTATGGGATGCTAAAGTTTGGTTAGCTGCAGCCGGTCAAATATTTTTCACATTATCGGTAGGAATGGGAACCATTCATTGCTACGCTGCCTATGTGAAGCCCAAACAAGATGTAGCATTAAACGCTATGGCCGCAGGTTGGATGAACGGCTTCGTAGAAATTGTACTAGGTGCCTCTATCGTAATACCGATTGCGGTAGGTTATTTGGGATTAGATTGGGTAAAAGAAAATGCCTCATTCTCAATGGCATTCCAAACAATGCCTTATTTATTCGGTAAATGGGGAACCGCATTGGCAACGGCCGCTGGATTTATGTGGTTTGGTTTATTATTCTTTGCGGGAATAACCTCTTCCTTGGCAATGGGAACGCCTTGGATGGGTTTTATGCAAGACGAATTTGGCTATAGCATTAAAAAATCGGCAATAACCTTCGGAATAGTTACCCTCATTATGGGTCTACCTACTGTGCTCTTTTTCCAAGAAGGTGTATTTGACCAATACGATTATTGGGCCGGAACCGTTGTTCTGGTTGTTTTTGCGCTCGCAGAAAGCATATTATTTGGCTGGATCTTTGGAATTGATAAAGGCTGGGATGAAATCAATCAAGGCGCCGATATCACCCTACCCAAAATTTACAAGCCTATATTAAAGTATATCACACCTACAATGCTCCTCATAATCTTTATCGGAAGCCTTGTACTTCCCAAAAATAACGATTGGGAAAAAGCATTTAAAGAGGAATGGGTTTTTGACGAAACCAACAGCATAATAGGTCAGATCAATAACAGCGATATTAAACAAAATCGCGATTGGTTTTCAACCGTATACGAATCACCCACAGATGGTATTGTGAAAGACGTAATTCCTGGTGGGGAAGGAATTTTACCTCTCATTGTTATAGGTGAATTGCCTAAAAGTCCTCTCATTTCTACGGATGAATTAAAACCAATTCCAACGATCAAACAAATAGAGTTGAACAATACCGATGATATTATCAATGTAAAACCCGGTCAAACCATTCAAGCCGGCATGCCAATAGCATCTGGTTGGCATATAAATCCTATATTTTATCGTGGATTTGCACGACTAATGTTAATCGGACTGTTTGTTTATTTAGCACTCTTAGTGCGCATCGCTAACAAAAAAAGAAAATCAAACGTATGAGCACTAGTGCATTAACAACCATGATACTAACTCAGCTGTTTGTTACAGCTGTAACAGGATATTTCTTCTATAAAGTTTTAAAAACACCCAATAAAAAAGAAGATTAACCATTAAAAACGATTTTTAGATACCCAAAAAAAAGAGGCTGTCCGAATGATATCAGGCAGCCTCTTTTATGAAATTCAGGTTTTATTATTTAACGATACCCAATTCCTTACCAACTTTGGTAAATGCAGCTATTGCTTTATCAATATGTTCAGTGGTATGCGCTGCAGACAATTGAACACGGATCCGCGCTTGATCTTTAGGCACTACAGGATAAAAGAATCCAATTACATAAATACCCTCTTCCAAAAGCTTATCTGCCATAATCTGGCTTAACTTGGCATCGTATAACATAATAGGAACTATAGCACTAGCGCCATCTTTGAAATCAAAACCTGCAGCTTTCATACCTGCCTTGAACTGATTTACGTTTTGTTCCAATCTATCCCGTAACTCTGTAGTTTCCGTGAGCATGTTTAACACTTCAATACTCGCTCCAACTATACTCGGTGCTAAGGAGTTCGAAAACAAATAAGGTCGAGAACGTTGACGTAAAATTTCAATGATCTCCTTTTTTCCAGTTGTATATCCACCCATTGCCCCACCAAGAGCTTTGCCTAAAGTTCCGGTAACGATATCCACTTCACCATGCACACCGCAATACTCAGGAACACCCTTGCCACTCGCGCCAATAAATCCAGCAGCATGACATTCGTCCGTCATTACCAATGCATCGTATTGTTTTCCTAAGGCAACAATTTTATCCAATTGTGCAACATAACCATCCATAGAAAACACACCATCTGTAACGATGATTTTGAATCTTGCCCCATCCGCATTGGCTTGCTTAAGCTGAGCTTCCAAATCGTCCATGTTATTGTTCTCATAACGATATCGCTTTGCTTTACACAAACGCACTCCATCGATTATTGAGGCATGGTTCAAACTATCTGAGATAATTGCATCTTCAGCACCGAATAAAGGTTCAAATACACCACCATTCGCATCAAAAGCGGCCGCATATAAAATGGTATCTTCTGTACCATAGAATTCAGCAATTTTCCGTTCTAACTCTTTATGAATATCTTGAGTACCACAAATAAATCGAACGCTACTCATTCCGTAACCATGGGTATCTATGGCGCGCTTTGCGGCATCAACAACGCGTGGATGACTACTTAATCCGAGATAGTTATTGGCACAAAAATTCAAAACCTTTTGACCGCCATCAAGGGTAATTTCGGCATCTTGCTCCGAAACAATTATCCGTTCACGCTTCAGAAGTCCCGCTTCCTGAATTTGCTTCAGTTCATTTTCCAAGTGTTGTTGTAAAGATCCGTACATGCTTTCTTCTTTATTTTATGCTTACAAAAATAGCAAAGAAAGTGACGTAGTTCGGAAAAGCCTTAAATAAATGGCAATATCTCTTCCAACCAATTTCGGTGATTTCCAAGTCGAGGTACTTTATTTTGTCCTCCTAATTTACCTTTCGATTGAAGCCACCTTGTGAATGTATTCGGAGATGCAATATGAACTTGTGGCTTTTTCATCAATAAATCACCCACCCTTTTACCTGCATAATCGCTATTTACTATCTTTAATTGCTCGTCAAAAACATCAATAAAGGAGTCCAGCGATGATGGGTTTTCTTCGAATTCAAAAATCCATTCATGCCCTTCATTCCCCTTTTCAAAACAAGGAGCACCCGTATAATCGACAACACGCAATCCCAACATCTTACATGTTTCTGTTACCGCAGTTTCGGCATTATCCATTATCAATTCTTCACCAAAAGCATTGATGAAAAGCTTTGTTCTTCCGGTAATTTTAAATAAATACGGTTCGGTTTGAGTAAACTCTACAGTATCACCAATTACATAACGCCACAAACCTGAATTATTGGTGACCACAATTGCATAAGCTATACCTATTTCAACTTCCCAAAGTGGAACACAATATTCTGGACCTTTACTTACCGGGTAAAACTCATAAAAAACACCGTGGTGGGTCATTAGTAATAAGTCCCGCTGATTCTCATATGCTTGAACACCAAAAAAGCCTTCACTTGCATTGTAGGTTTCGATATACTTCATATGGTCACCCGGTATCAAGCGTTTATAGGTTTCTCTATAAGGCTCAAAACTCATTCCCCCGTGAATGAACAATTGTAAATTCGGCCAAACCTCATGGATATGCGACTTTCCCGAAATTTCCAAAATACGATTCAATAAAACCATGGCCCAAGTTGGTGCGCCTGAAATACTGGTAACATTCTCTTGCATCGTAGCGCGAGCCATTTTTTCTACTTTATCTTCCCAATTATCCATAATGGCAATGGGCAGTTCTGGGGTACTTTTATGGTTTGCCCAGGTAGGCATGTGGAACATGAGAATCGCACTGAGATCGCCAACATAGGCTTTCCCATTCATTTCGTTCATTTTATGAGTACCGCCAATTAAAACGCCTTTACCATCAAATATATCTGCGTTAGGATAAAAGGAATGAAATTGCGTTAGAGGTTCCTTACTGCCTTTAAAATGTGTGTGTTCTAAGGCTTCGTAGGTAATAGGAATGAACTTTGACTCATTGCTAGTTGTACCTGAACTTTTTGCAAACCATGTAATATCGGCAGGCCAAAGTAATTGTTGTTCCCCATCCATAGTACGGCGGATGTAAGGTTTAAGTTCTTCATATCCTACGACAGGTAAGGCGCTCTTAAATTCTTGATAATCTAATTTGCCCTTAACCCCGAAATTTTGGCCGTATTCAATTCGACCTAATTTGTCAATGAAATAGTCGAGCAAATCTTCTTGATTTTTTTGAGCCTTGAGGGCCAATTCCCAAAGTTCTTGCTGTCTTTGTTTGAAATACCAACCGATTGCGCTTGAAATCATTGTTTAAACGACTGCAATGTGGTGAATTTGTTTGGAAGAATCAAGCGTTTAACTCGCTTTTTTCAACGACGCCATCTCTCAAGCGAATGATTCGCTTAGCATGTTGCGCTATATCTTCTTCATGCGTTACCAATACAATGGTATTTCCCGCATTGTGAATTTCATCAAATAAAGCCATGATTTCATAGCTCGTTTTGGTATCTAAGTTTCCTGTTGGTTCATCTGCAAGCAGTATGCTTGGATTGTTAACAAGCGCTCTCGCAACAGCAACTCGTTGTCTCTGACCACCAGAAAGTTCATTGGGTTTGTGGTTCATACGATCTCCCAACCCCACTTTTGAAAGAACTTCTTTCGCTCGCTCCTCCCTTAATTTTTTGGGAACACCAGAGTACACCAAGGGTAATGCTACATTATCAATAGCATTCATGCGATTCAAAAGATTAAAAGTTTGAAATACAAAGCCAATTTCTGCATTACGCACTTCGCTGAGGGCGCTATCAGACATCTTACTTACCTCCTTATTATTAAGCCAATAATCGCCCGAAGTGGGAGTGTCTAAACAGCCAATAATATTCATAAGTGTGCTTTTCCCGGATCCAGAAGGACCCATTAATGCTGCATATTCCCCCTTTTCAATTTTGAGGTTTATACCGTTGAGGGCAAATACAACTTGTTCTCCTAATTGATAACGTTTGGTTACGTTGCTAATATCAATTAGTGATTTAGTCATTTTGCTCTATTACTTTAGGCACTCTAAAGAAATCGCTATCGCTTTTTGGTGCGTTTTTCAAGGCATCGGCCTTGGAAATGTCCTGAATTACATCGTCACTTCTCAAAACGGTGTGACTCTCACTCATATAAATCAGAGGTTCCACACCGGCAGTATCCACCTCTTTTAACTTTTCACACATAGCCAGTATGTTCTCTAAATCCTGCCGTATGTTGTCCTTTTCTGTTCCTTCGAAGGATAAACGGGACAAATGCGCTAAGGCATCTATTTTTTCGTCGGTTATTTTCATACTATTTTGGCGTCTATTAAATCTTGATTGATAATCGAATATACTTTATCGGCTAACTCTTTAGCATCGTCTATCGACAAGTCCTTAGTTTGAATCGGTGCATGTACTTTCATTCTCATTTTACCTGGTGACATGAAGTTGGTAAACACATTGAATCGTTTCATGTTGTCGAAGATAGTAACGGGCACAACCGGCAATCCCTTTTCAATTGCTAATTTAAAAGCACCTAGTTTCAATGGATATTTCATTTCAGGAGCATTATTGGGAATTCTCCCTTCTGGAAATATAAGCAGGCTCGCACCTTTGTCAAGTTTTTCCCCCGCTTTTAAGAATGCTTCATGTGAATTTCTTAGGCTCTCTCTTTTTACCGGAACATCTATTGTTTTAAACCAGATTCTGAATAAAGGAATCTTGCTTAGTTCCATTTTCGCCATGAAAAAATTAAATGTTGGAAGAAAACCACCCATTAAAACAATATCCAAATAAGAAATATGATTGGCACAGAACACATATTGTTGTTTAGGATCAATTCGTTGTTCGTAACGCACATCAGGGAACATACCTGTTAAAAGGCTTGCAAGGTGTGCCCAAAATTTACGCACCTTATCTGCATAGTAATAGGTGCTTTCTTGAGACAATAAGAGCCATAATAACGGATAAAGAATCAAGAACAGACCGATAAAGATCAATCCGTAAAATCCCATGTAAATATATCCGAAAACCTTTTTAATCATCTTTTCTTCTTTGCAACGTACACCAACAACGTTATAATCATTGAGAGTGAAAGATACATCTGAATTTCAAAACTTGCATAGGTGCCCACCTTAAGTTTTTCCTCGAGATTCTCAATAGCCACCTTTCGCTTTTCAACCTTCATATTGCTTGTTACCAAACTCGTGTCTCTAGATATATAGGCATCTATCGCTTGTACTTGGCTGTTCTTAAAATGTTCAAATTGCACCGGTTGATTACTCTGAATATGTTTGTAAACCGCCACATTACATAAAGCCGCTATTAAAGCCATGGTTAAACTAGCAAAAAGGGTTTTGCCTAAAGTAATTGGAGTTTCAGCATCGGTAACCATAAAACTCTTTACCAGCAAAAAAACACCTATGCCTAAAATAAATATATTGCCCAATGTGGGCACAGCAGAAATGAAATTCCTATGCATGTACAATTGATTCAAGAAATTAATCAACAACATGCTGGCGCTAAGAGAGCCAAATGCAATTCCATACACAATCACACGTTTCAACATGAGAACAAAGGTACGGATGATTTAATTTTATATGAACGGATTTTAATTTAAACAAAAGGCCGGTATTAACCGGCCTTTTGTATTTGCAAGATACTTAAGATTCTTCGCTTTCCTCGGGACGGGTATACTCATCAAAATTATATTCTGGAAGTAAATTCGATTTCACGTGACCAATGGTTTGATTTAAAGCATCGGCAAACTTGTTGAAGTCTTCCTTATATAAATGTAGTTTAGTTTTTGTGAAAGAACCGTCGTCAAATCGGCTTCTTTTGCTCTCGGTAATGGTAATATAGTAGTCGTTATTTCTTGTAGCTTTCACATCGAAAAAATACGTACGTTTACCTGCTCTTACTCTACGAGAGAAAATGTCTTCTTGGTGATCTTGATCTTTGTAGTTGTCTTCATGCATAGGCATACCTTTCGTTTTTGTTTATTAGCAAATATGCAAAAAATATTGAGCTAAACCTCAATTTCATGACTTTTTTATGAAGGTTTTTAAACACTTTATAAATGGTTTCCAATTTATTGAACAGGGAATAGCCCGTTGGGGGTAAGTGTCAAATCGTCACTAAGCGTCAAGTGATTGATTTTCAAACAACCATGAATAGTAATCATTTGTTCCAACAAGTTTCTCGTGCGTGCCTTTAGCTGCAACTTTTCCATCTTCTAATACCCAAATTACATCCGCTTTTAATACCGGCGCAATTCTATGACTACTCATGATTATGGTCTTGTCTTTTAAGGCTATTTTTAGCCTTTCAATTATTGCGGCTTCGGTTTCGGCGTCTACAGCACTTAAACAATCATCGAAGATATAAATGTCCGCATCACGCATCAAGGCACGCGCCAAAGACATACGCTGTTTTTGACCTCCAGACAAAGAAACTCCGCGCTCGCCAATAACTGTCTCCAGGCCATTTGGGAACATTTGAATATCGTTATTCAAAGCTGAATATTTCAATATTCTTTGCAAATCTTCCTCGGAAACCTCTTTCTCACTTCCAAATAATATATTCTCTTTTAGCGTATCACTGAATAGAAACGTATCCTGTTGCACATAGGCAATCTTAGACCTGAATGCGGTTAAGGCATAGTCTGACATGTCTACCCCGTCTACCTTAAAAGTGCCATCTTGCAATTCAAGTTGCCGCGTTAACAGTTGAATTAACGTCGTTTTGCCGCTACCTGTCTTACCCACCACACCAATAAATTGTCCTTTTTTAATATCGATATCTACACCGTGTAAAGCAGGAAAATCTTTGTCTAAATATTGATATTTTGGGATACTAACGTGTATGTTTTGAAAATCAGGAAAGGGAGCTATACCGGAGTCGTTCTGCTCTGGTTGATTCAGGAATTCATTAATACGCTTCTGACTCGCGCTGGCTTTCTGAACCAATGCCGTGGTCCATCCCAAACTGGCAACGGGCCAGATCAACATGTTTAAATAAATGATAAACTCAGCTACATTACCCGGTGTAAACCTGCCTTCTTTAACCTCCCAACCACCGATATAAAGCACTAAAATTGTGCTCAAACCCATCAATAAGGTCATCAATGGGAAGAAAATGGCATTGATTTTTGCTAACGAAAGATTTTTTTCTTGAAATGTTTTTCCGGACTCAAAAAAATCATCATTGAAATGCCGTTCAGCACCAAAGGATTTTATAATACGTATTCCAGCAAATGTTTCTTGAGCTTTCGTTGTGATATGAGACAATTGCTCTTGAATTCTCTTGTTTCCAATATTGATCTTCTTACTTACTACATAAATGGAATAAGACAGAAATGGAAGAGGCAATAATACCCAAGCCGTCAATGATGCATTGATCATCAACATTTGAGTAACAATCATAACAAAAGAAAAAATGATGTTCGCGAAATACATAATAGAAGGTCCGATGTACATACGCACATTGGAAACATCCTCCGAAATTCGAGACATTAAATCTCCCGTATAATTATTGCGATAAAATTCTTCCCCAAGAAGTTCATACTTTTGAAAAATTTCGTTTTTTTGATCGTATTCTATGTTACGCGACGTTACAATTAAGGTCTGACGCATTAAAAACAGGAAAACACCCTTAAGGATGGCCGCTACCAGAATGGCAATACCAAACCCAAGAACTGTTTTGAGTGCTGCGGCATACAACAGATTATTTTCAATAAGAGATATGTTTTGAGAAATCCACAGTGCATCATCAATACCCAATCGCACAAATACAGGTATGTATATGGCAAATAAATTGCTTAAAACAACACAAGCAATACCTAAAAGTATGAGCCATTTGTAACGTAAGAGGTATTTATTTAATGAGGCTAGTTCGGACACGATGTTTGTTCAAAGCAAAGGTACTTTTAAAAAAATTCTGATCTCTGAAAACTTTTTACTGCTTGCCTTGTTTTTTACTTGGGGTAGATTTAAGTTTTCATAGCTGGCAAGGTCCTGGGTTAACTCCCGGGATTTTGCTTTTTTAGTGGATTCTAAAAGTTTTTAAAATATTTTTTGAAGCAGTTTCCACATGTTATCCATATTTCGTATCTTTGCCCTCCAATTGAGTAGCATATGCATTTAACCGCAGAACAAAAGAAAGAGATTTTTGCCAAATTTGGTGGCGATGAGCGCAATACTGGCAGTACAGAGGCACAAGTTGCCATGTTTACCGAGCGTATTAACTACATCAGTAACCATTTGAAACAAGCGCGTAAAGACAAGAGCGCAGAATTGTCATTGATTAAACTAGTAGGTAAGCGTAGAAGCTTGTTAAACTACTTAGCGAAACAAGACATTTTCAAGTATCGTGAATTGATCAAGGAATTAGGTTTACGTAAGTAATCTCAATTTCTTTTTATGAATAGAAAAGCCCCGTTCGCTAAAGCGAAGCGGGGCTTTTTGTTTAAAAAAAATTAACCTATGAATATCACAAAAACCCAATTTGATACTGGTAATGGCCGTATCATTAATTTAGAAACCGGGCGTATGGCCCGTCAAGCACACGGAAGTTGTGTTTTGACCGTGGGTAAAACCATGTTGCTTGCTACTGTCGTTAGTAGCTATGACGCTAAAGAAGGTATTGATTTCCTTCCCTTGAGTGTTGATTATCAAGAAAAATTCGCTGCTGTGGGAAGAATCCCAGGTAGCTTTTTACGTCGCGAGGCTCGTTTATCAGACTATGAAATTTTAATTTGTCGTTTGGTAGACCGTTGTTTACGTCCCTTATTTCCAGAAGATTATCACGCTGATACCCAGGTGATGATTACCCTACTTTCTTCAGATGAAAATGAAATTCCTGATACCTATGTTGGATTAGCGGCTTCTACCGCGTTGATGTTAAGTGACATTCCATTTAACGGGCCTATTTCTGAAGTTCGTGTTGGACGTATTGATGGAAAATTTGTAATCAACCCTACTCGTGAAGAATTGGCAAAATCAGATATCGACCTTTTGTTAGGCGGTACTGCCAAGGATTTAAATATGGTTGAAGGAGAAATGAACGAACTTTCTGAAGACGAATTCTTAGAAGCTTTGAAGTTTGGACATGCTGCCATTCAAGCACAATGTGCAGAACAGTGGAATATGGTTGAACAAATGGGCGGTAAAAAGCCTGTGCGCGAATACAACCACGAAGACAACGACGAAGCACTTCGCGAACGCGTTATTGCTGAAACTTCAGCTGCTATACGTGAGGTTGCTGAAAGTGGTAAGTCCAAAAAGGAACGTTCTGAAGCTTTCCGTGCCGTTTTAGACGCATACCTTACCCAGTTTGAAGGTCATGAAGATAAAGATCGCATGGTTCGTTTGACCAAGAAATACTTCCATGAAGCAGAATACAATGAAATGCGTGCTATGATTTTAGAATCTGGCAAACGTTTAGACGGTCGTAAAACCAATGAGGTGCGTCAAATCTTTACAGAAGTTGACGTTTTACCAGCTGCTCACGGTTCTTCTTTATTCACACGTGGTGAAACCCAATCATTAACCACGGTAACTTTAGGTGGAAAGACAGATGAACAATTATTAGACTCTCCTACTTTACACGGAACAAGTCGATTGATGTTGCACTACAACTTCCCTGGTTTTTCAACTGGTGAAGTTCGTCCAAACAGAGGTCCTGGTCGTCGTGAAATTGGTCACGGTAACCTAGCACTTCGCGGAATCAAAGCCATGCTTCCCAAAGATGTACCTTATGTGATCCGTATTGTAAGTGATATTTTAGAATCAAATGGTTCTTCAAGTATGGCTACTGTTTGTGCCGGTTCTATGGCGTTAATGGATGCTGGTATTCAATTGCAAAAGCCAGTAAGTGGAATTGCAATGGGATTAATCACCAACGAAAGTGGTAAATTCCAAATCTTAAGTGATATCCTTGGAGATGAAGATCACCTAGGGGATATGGACTTCAAGGTAATTGGTACCCAAGACGGTATTACCGCTTGTCAAATGGATATTAAAATTGATGGTTTGAATTGGGATATGGTTGGACAAGCTTTGAAGCAAGCTCGCGAAGGCCGTATGCACATCTTAGGCGAAATGGCTAAGAGCATTAGCCAGCCTCAAGGTGAATTGAAGCCACATACTCCAAGAATTGAAGTTATTGAAATTGAAAAAGAGTTCATTGGTGCGGTTATCGGACCAGGTGGTAAGATCATTCAAGATATTCAATTGCGCACTGGAACTACCATCTCAATTGAAGAGCGCGATGGTAAAGGTTTTGTTGAAATTTTATCTGAAAACGCAGATAATATGCAAGCAGCTATGGATATCGTTAAAGGTATCGTAGCCATTCCTGAGGTAGGTGCAACTTACTCAGGTAAGGTAAAAACCATAACCGACTTCGGCGCATTTGTTGAATTCATGCCTGGAAAAGATGGCTTATTGCATATTTCTGAGATCTCTTGGGAAAAAACACCAACCATGGAAGGTGTCTTTGAAGAAGGTCAAGTTTTAGAAGTTAAATTGGTAGAGGTTGACAAGAAAACTGGAAAATTCCGTTTAAGTCAGCGTGCACTCACACCAAAACCTGAAGGTTACGTTGAGCGTGAACGCGAACCTCGCCCTAGCAATGGTGGACGTGGTGGCGATCGTCGTGATGATCGCAGAGGTGGTGGAAATCGCCGTCGCGACTAACTTACACATTCAACCCATTAGTTTAAAAAAGGCCTCCCAATGTGAGGCCTTTTTTATGCATTTGTTTTTGAGTATTTAAAACAACGATACCACATTAATAAATAGGCTACCAAGACCGGAAAAGCCTTCAACTGCGCCGTTTCAACTATCCAATATCGAATTGCTCTAGGATATATATCGGTTGGTCCTAAAATCGTTAATAAAAACACCATCAATAGGATTAAAATTGTCCTTCTATCAATAGGGTTATCATCCGCTGAAAAGAATAGAGCAATTCCACCAATTGCAATTATATAAGTTGCAGATTCAGACATGTGGTTGAACAGTACAACCCAAACCAGTAAACTCGATCCATATAATAAAGAGAAATTCGTAATGGATCGTGCACTCGATTCACGCTTTATTCTCCACCATAATGGAATTATCTGCAGCAACAGAGCGATAAAGAGCAACATGTTTTTCGGAGGAACAAAACCAAACCAAGATTGCAACCAACCCATAAAACTTAATTTTAAATACGTATTGCTATCTTGACCCAACAAAACAAACCACCACCTATATTCTGAAATAAGATAATCCCGAGAAACAAATAATAAAGGAATTGCCATTAAAACCAAGCTATAAAAGACACCATAAAGCATTGCTTTAGGAATTGATTTAGGGCGGATTAGAAACATCAAAAAGAAAATCCAACCGAAAATTTTTATGAAGCCCGAAGCCAAAATCAGGAAAACCGCTTTACCTGTTTTTTCTCTTTGAAAAGCCCCGATTGACATCATTAAAAGTCCAAGTACCAATCCATTGCTTTGAGAATTTAATAACGATGTTACCCCTTCTGCCAAAAGAAAAAGGGCTAATATATTCCTGGTTTTTGTTCGCAAACCAATTATTTGATGCAGAGCCCACAAAGGGAGCAACATATTAATCAGATTCCATAAGAATAACCCTACTGTAGTTGGAAGCCAATTAAAAGGTAAAAAAGCCAAAGCACACGTCGGTGAATATTTGAATAAATCATAATGTAATGGATCGTTGCTGATGTATAGGGGTAACTCATTCATTAGGTTAAAGCCCGACCATTTAAATATTAAAAAATTATTGTATGCCGCTACGGGGAATTTTATGTTGTCTATTTGAACAGAATTCGACAACAATAATTTGGCTGTTACCCCTATGGTAGCAACCAAAAACAAAACAAAATTAATTTGTGCGGCTTTATGGGTGCTCCAAAATGATTTCATTTCACAAAAAAAGGGGCTATAAGCCCCTTTTTCAAGATAAACATGTTCACATTATTTCATAACACGCACCCCGTCGTCAAACTTGACAACGAAAGCATCTTTATAACCTATGCTTCTCAAAGATGCTTTGTAAGCTTCGGCTTCATTTTCCGTTCCGAATGCGCCCGCACAATATTTATAATATTTACCGGAACGGTACATATAAATATCACTTAAGCCCTTAGATACGAACCTGCTTTCATTTTGTGGCTTCGTAGACATTTTAAACTGTACACGATAAACCACACCTGGTATAAACTTAGTGGTGCTAACCGCTGCTGGTTGTTCAGTTGCAGTTTCTTTTGGCGCTTTAGCTGCCGGTGCAGTTTGATTGATTTCAGCTTGAGGGTTATTGGCTGCCTGAGGAACTAAACCTTTAGGATATTTGGCGTAATTAGCCGGAGCTTCATACTTGTCTGGAATGCCATCTTCATCAGAATCGGTATCTATATAATCTGGTTTTCCATCCTTATCTGTGTCTTTTGTTCCTTCTACTTTATCAGGAATACCATCGTTATCGGAATCGTCATCGCGATAATTTGGAATTCCGTCACGATCTGTATCTTTAATTCCTTCTTCCGTGTCTGGAATACCATCATTGTCTGAATCTTGATCAAGGAAATTCATTACACCGTCATTATCTGAATCGCGCGTTCCTTCTAACTTATCTGATGTGCCATCACCATCAGCATCTAAATCTAAGTAGTTCGGATTGCCGTCGTTATCCGCATTCGCAACACCTTCTTGTGCATCTGGAATTCCATCTGCGTCGGAATCTGTATCCAAGAAGTTTCTCTTGCCATCGCGATCAAAATCTGCAGATCCTTCCATTCTATCCGGAATACCGTCGTTATCCGAGTCTAAATCAATGAAGTTTGGAAGTCCATCTTTATCCGCATCTCCACGACCTTCTGTTGCATCCGGAATTTCATCATTATCAGAATCTGGATCTAAATAATCAGGGATACCATCGCCATCAGCGTCACCAACTTTCATATTGTCTTGAACCAATTCCTGAGGATCTATTACACCTCCGCCATTGCGTTTAGACTTATTAGAAGCCATTGCCTCTGGGTTGTTTGGATCTACTTCTTCGGAATTACCGTTTTGGCCTGAAGCTGCTTTCCTATTGGAAGCGATAATTTCAGATCCATCGCATGGCAATAAACCAGAAATAATGTATTCGGTTCTTCTGTTCAATGCGTGCTCCTCATCGGTACACGTTACACCATCCAGGCATTTGTTGATGATTTTAGATTCACCAAAACCTTTATAAGAAAGGCCTTTAGAAGAAACACCACGTTTCAATAAATAATCGTAAACCGATTTGGCTCTCGCCGTAGATAAGGCTTGGTTTAATTCGTTACTTCCGCGTGAATCGGTATGGGAACCTAATTGAATTCTCAAACCTGGATTATGTTTTAATACAATAGCAACACGATCTAACTCTTCCTTACTTTGTGGCGTTAACTGATAACTGTTAAGTTCGTAATAAATGGGCTTCACTTCAAAAAGCACACCTAAGTCTTCACCCACTTTATACTTCTGTAAACCTAAACGAAGCTTGCGCTTGCCATCGGAAGTTACTACGTAGTTAGACGTTGACCCGTATTTATATCCACAAGGATGAGCCGACAACTGGACTTTAGCATCCTTCGAAATATCAGAATAACTGGCTACCCCAGTAGAATCAATATTGCCTCTAATTGCCTTTTCATCGTCGTCTAAGTTATCTAACGTATAGGCCACGTTTGGAATTACCGCACCCGTTTCTTCGTCAAAAATCTCAACTATTAAATCGTCTTGAGTAGGTTTTGCTGTATTTGAATCTGGATTTAAAATACTGAAATAGAACAAATCGTCGTTTGCTGATTTTCCATCTCGATTAGAAGCAAAAGTTCCGTAGGTATCGATAATGGCAGGTGCAAAATCATCACTATTCGAGTTGATTGGTTTACCTGCATTTAAAATCATATTTGAGTTGCGATCTACCGTGTAAATATCAAGTCCTCCAAATCCTAAATGACCCTCAGATGAGAAATAAAAATCACCCGTATTGCTAAATCGGGGGAAATTATCTCGCAACATGGTATTTATCTGGGGACCCATATTTACAGGCTCGCCAATTTTAACACCATCTGGACCGTTTGAAATAACAGGTGCCTCATATAAATCCGATTTTCCATAACCACCGGGCATATCAGAAACAAAAACAACTTTACTTCCATCGGGGGCAATTACTAAATCAGCCACATTGAATTTGTCATTATTCAATTGGAAAGGCATTTCTATCCATTTTTTACCTTCCTTTTTCAAGGCAAAAATTTGCAATAATGATTCGTTGTTTGCATTGGGTTTGTCTGCGTTACGAGTTACATAAATCAAGCCAGTAGATTCATCGTAATGCGAAACATATTGATGTGTTCTACAACGGTTGAACGCAGCCTCTTTGGCCGCACCAATAGTACTATCGTTAAATCTCGCACTAACAATTACATTATATGGGTTAAAGTGCGATGCACTTCGTATTTTCCATAGACCCTTTTCTTTCTTAGTTTGAGTAAAATAAGCATTTCCATCAGGTGTTGTTACCATCCCATAATCTGCAATTTTGCTGCTCTGAGGCACCTTTTTTACTGCATAATTATCTGAGAAATTAAACTCTGCCCAATAATCTTCTCTTTTGTCTTTATTCTCTTGGTAAAACTCAGGTGTTAACTCGTCAAACAACGGGATTCCCGCATAAAAGTTATCCTTTAAGAATAAAATCAACGAGTCAGACAATCCATACATTTCCATTTTACGGGCTGCCAATGAGTAATACAACAAGTCTAATGGACTTACCTCATTGGGGTATTTTTCGGCCAACTCAAAATATGCGTCAAACGCCTTGTCTGTAATTTCCATACGACCGTAGGCATAGGCTAACATTTTTTGATTCGGATAATCTCGTTTTTTGGCTACGGTCTTTCCACCGTTTACACGTACAATCTCTTCGTACTTCTCTTGTTCGAGAAGTTTTAACATCTTTGATTGTGCACCAGAAAAGCCAACCCAACAAAAAGTAAGGGTTAACAGGATAAATTTATTTAAAACGTTCATGTTCTTGCTTTTCATTTTTTTTAGAAATAACGTGGGGTTATCACACGGCGGTTGGACACATAAGGAATTGCATATTGCACACCAAATTCATGCGAGCCATTTACGTACTGATTGATTGGAGCCAATCTATGGTCATATGCATAAACTAAGGTAAAGTTTGGATTTACTTGGGCCATAGCCATAATTCCAACTTCACCACCTGTGCGGTAAAATGCTCCCAAAGAATAATCATCCATGTAAATAGCATGAACATTCAAGTCTATTTGAACTGGGGCACCTTGTACCATTTTAATTTGCGTTGTTGGTTTGATTTTTAAATCACTGCTGACTTCATGAACATAACCCGCAAATGCGTAAAACTGGGTATTGGTTGCGTAACTTATATCAACATTATTTACTGGATTATCACCTACAAAAACCATTCTAGGTGCTGATACTCCTGCAAAAAACTTTTCCGAATACAAGTAAACTCCAAAACCTGTCATTGGCGCTAAGATGTTCATATCGTTGTTGTTAAATGCAACATCGTCATCGACATCCCTACCAAGTTGAGAAAGGTTGATGTTGTAATTAAACAAACCTCCTCTTAGTCCAACTGCTAAACGCAGATCTTTGGTAATTTGCTTGTTCCAAGCTAGTGACAATGCAATTTGTGTCTCGCTCATTGGGTTTGCTGTTTTGAACTTTCCCAAACTACCCGTTTGTAGATTTAGTCCGCCTCCAAAATCTCCAACTATTGGTGAATGAACACCTACGTTGTAATATCTGGGAGCTCCAGGCAAATTCAACCATTGCATACGAGCCAAGCTATTGGCTACTAATGTTTGTTTTGAACCTGCATATGCTGGATTTAATGCCAAGGAATTGTAGTCGTAATGAGAATACATTTGCTCCTGTTGTGCATTCGCCTTTCCTATCCAAAATAGAGCGGTTAAAGCGAGAGCGAGGCTATATGTTTTAAAATTTTTCATGATTCTTAATTTTAATTGGGGTTTATCGTTTGATGTATACGTTACCTGTTATGTCTTCACGATTTTGTCCGTTTGGCTTAAAGACATAATAATACAATCCTTCTGGTAAGCCCTCACCAAAGGTAGGCAAGCCCGATGAACTGCTTCCATCCCATTTGTTTTTATATCCATTTCCTGAGTCAAACACCACTTGGCCATTTCTATTGAATACGATCAATTGGGCCTTTGAGTAAACCTTAAGACCTTTAATAATGAACAACTCATTTACACCGTCGCCATTTGGTGAGAACGCTTCTGGTATGCGATATTGTGCATCTATATAATCGGGTATTCCGTTGCCATCTGAATCGCTATCACCCTCATCTATATCCAATACATCATCGTTGTCAGAGTCTGTATCCAAATAATTAGGAGTTCCATCACCATCTGTATCGGTAGTACCTTCTGTTTCATCTGTCAAGCCATCGTTATCGGAATCTGTATCACGGAAATCCATGATTCCATCGTTGTCAGAATCAACTGGGTTAGTTGGGTCTGAACCTGCTTCTACTGCATCCGAGATACCATCACCATCTGAATCTAAGTCGCGATAATCTTCATCTCCATCGTTATCGGTATCTACTGGATTTGTTGGATCTGAACCTGCTTCTACGTCGTCTG
>ERZ807291.2012-NODE-2012-length-31675-cov-16.339247_pt1 | contig 31675 bp, 38 predicted proteins | sample MGYA00521257_ERZ807291 | MGnify/ENA primary metagenome ERZ807291 (study PRJEB31413, sample SAMN03169783) | marine metagenome | biome: Marine; feature: Water; material: Subsurface seawater | place: North Sea | collected 2011-04-28 | depth 1 m m ...
AAAAAACAGAAATGAAAATTATTCGATAATATCCATCCTTCATCCTCCATTATAGCAGTTCCCTCAACGGCATGTATCTTACTCATCGCATATTTACCCCATACAACAACATCTAAATATTTTCCATTATCCCATCCTAATGTTATAAATGTCAAGAACTTACTCTTCTTTAACTCCTTATCCTTCTCAAACTTCTTTACTTTACGATCTGGAACATACAATTTAGATGTTGCAACCAAACCCTTAAATAAATATTTCTTCTTATTCACTTCCTTTCCACTCTTCTCATCAATCTCTGTTATATCCACTATCTCACAATACATTCCTGGCATAAATTTCTTACTTTCCCAATAACCCCTCTTGAAATACTCTTTTACTGGATCAGCACTTATATCATTCTTAGGTCTCTTCCTAAAAGGCTTCAAATCTACACCAGCATTCAGCGCTTCCCTATAATGTACCCAACTCCTATAACTACTATGACACTGCTCCAAAGTTGATTTCCAAAACTTTTTTGGTTGATGAACTTTATTATATGCTAAACCGTATAATAGATAAGCATATGAATAAGCGTGAGACTTACAGAAACTATACTCTTCCAAACAACAGAGTTGATCATATATTAAACCCCTCTTCTCTGACTTTATATCTCTCCTATGAAATGCTAATTGTTGCCTGAATTCCATCTTCTTCTTATATTTCCTCTTCGCAAAAGCCTTCCTGTATAAATCCGCTTCACTATTACTTATTTTTAATAGTTTAGCAATGTACTCAATAGCATCATCATCGAATATAATGTAATCATCTCTCTCTACCCTTCCCATCATATGGAAATTCTTCAAGAAATTAAACTTCTGCCCATTTTTTGATGCTGCTGGACGAATTAATGCTAATGCTATTGCTAAATCATCTACTGAGTTGGGCTTTAATTCCATAAATATACGCCTCATTCCACGCGATTCACCATATGTTAAACCTAAATTATTTCCATCGATAAATAGTTTATAAACTTCTTCATCATAAAGATATTCTATTAATGGCATACTCGAACATCCCATTAACTGTGATAACCCTCGATTTGATAATACATCTATCTTTATAAAATTCATATCCTCAACATCATCCTTATTCAAATTCAATTGTGCACCTTTAATATACTCCTTATCCTTATATATATTGAAATCCTTCAACAAATATTTTTCTGGCACTTTCTTATTAAATATAACAATTCCACCACAATGTAATGAATGTAACCTAAACTTACCTATCAATTCATCCGCTTCTCTACAAACTTCCCTAACTACATCTATATCATTGAATACATTAAACACATTGAAATCCTTTGGTAAAAATTTATTATAACCACGGTTTCTTATAGCCTGTTTCAATGCGGATTTTTCTTTATATAAAACGTGATTAGATATTCGAGCAACTCTACCTTCCCATTTCCTGAAAATAATTTCGTAAATAAAATCCCTGAGATGAGTTGGAAAGTCAATATCTATATCAGGATTTGTATCACGCCTTATATGCATAAATCTTGTTAAAGGAATTTTATTTTTAATAGGATCAATATTAGTAATACCCATTAAGAAACAAACAACAGAACTCCCAGCACTCCCACGAATAATATGAGGTATATCTTGTGTTAATTTCAATATCTGTTTCACTTGAATAAATACTTTATAAAAATTCTTCTCCATTATCAAACTAAATTCATTATTCATCCTTATATAATAATTAACATCATCTGGAATTTCAACTTCAAATAAACTTATTAAATTTAATACATAAGGATCTTTGAATACATCATAATTTATCTCTCTCGTTAATCCTTTCTCTTTAATACTCTTCAAATATTTTATCTTACGTCTCGCTAATTTTTTATTTACATATAATTTATTATTCTCAATTCGCATATCTATATCATCCTTTTTATCCCCACCAAAATATTTCGTTAAATTATTAATCCTCTTTTTATTTGTTGTTTCATACTTATCCTTCACTTTAAACTCTTTTTTCACTTCTTTTTTAGATTTTTCATTTTTAATATTGAAAAAATCTGAAATCTTACATTGTTTCATATTCAATATATGAAAAAATATAACTTAGGTATAAAATCTGCAATTTTTTTTTATTTATTATAAATAATACGAACACAAGTTCAAATTTGATTAGATTTAATCAAGGCGAAAATCTGCTCGCCACTCAATTCAGCATCAGCCGAATCAATGATCTCTTGAAGCGTTCTCCCATCACGAATACGCTTCCAAGTAAAAATAGTTCCACCAACGTGGTAATCCTTCCATCCAGGAAGCACTTTACCATTCTGGTTAATAGTAACACCAATAAATTTTAATACTTAAATTTTTTTAATTCAATTTTTTATATATAATTATATATAATGAACTTAATCGTAAAAACTATTATTTTCGGCATCGTTATGACTGCTATTGATATCCCTTGGATCGCTTTTGTTATGTCAAAACTTTACAAGAATGTTTTTAACATAAAAATGAATGTTGTCGCTGGTGCTCTCGCTTATTTATGTATGATTATAACATATCCATTTATCATATCTAAATTTGACACTCTCAAAGAACAATTAACCGTCGGCGCTGTTTTAGGTTTAATCACATTCGGTACTTACGGTTTCACCTTAGCAGCGATTTACAATAAATATCCATTAAGAAATGCATTCGCAGAAACTGCTTGGGGAATAACTTTATACACTTTAACAACACTCGCTACTTATTATATTATCAAATTTTTCGATGCTTAGAATATAAATTATATTTACTACCTAACGTATCAACTAAATAACCGGACAACCAACCTATTATAAAGAAGAATGTATCACCTATTGTATTTATTAAAGTATCATTGTAAGGTTTTTTACCAGGCCAAAGTGTAATATAATTATTTACAATATACGCAAAAAATGGAGTATTGTCAATCAACTCATATATAGTATGTAATACAATAGACGTTTTAAGATTAAACCAAAAATAAAATACTACACCAACCGCGAAATGTAAATAACTAAATTGATCGAAAAAATATTTTCCCATATATTTATTGGATATATAATTATGGGTGAAGTTTATAAAAAGCGAGGTTCTTCACAATCACCACAACTCCCATTCTGGGACACGCGGCGTTTCACGGCAGCCTGACGAACCACAGTGAACTCCATCTTGTCCGTACAAGTAACAATGCTTGCAGCCACAACCACATGATGTGGTCCAGTCGAAATTATCGTCCAGTTTCGCCACAGGAGCAGGTGCAGGAGCAGCCGCAACCACCTTCGCCGCATCCTCAGCCGCCGCCTCCGCCGCCGCCTTCGCAGCCGCCTCCGCCGCCGCCTTCGCAGCCGCCGCCTCCGCCGCCGCCTTCGCAGCCGCCTCTGCCGCCGCCTTCGCAGCCGCCTCCGCCGCCGCCTTCGCAGCCGCCTCCGCCGCCGCCTTCGCAGCCGCCGCCTCCGCCGCCGCCTTCGCAGCCGCAGCCGCAGCCGCAGCCGGAGGTTGTTCCATGGTTGAAGCAACCGTTGCAGAGAAAGTCAAGTTTCACAAATGATACACAATTCGCAGTTTCTATTATCAATGTAAAAAAAACTCAGCATTTTTTTTGCATCATTTTTTTTTTTTATAATAAAAATAAGATTATTCTTTAACAATCTTATCAACACTACTCTTTATAGTTTCTGGCTTACCACAAATCACACCACCACAATGGTCTAAATTAGCCAACGTAGCGCGCACAATCTTAGTTTTATCAGTAACACGATGTTCCCATCTACCCAATTTTGTTACATTTGACCCTATGAAAATACTCTTAAATAAGTTAATAATCTTTGACATATTCAATTATAAAAAAAATTAACCTATATTTATTTTTTTCATTTTTTTTATAATATATAGTATATGAACCTCATAAAACATCAATCAATTCAATTCATTATTATGATAATCGTCGGCGTTCTTTTCAATCCAATGAATGTACTCGCTTACAGATTAAATGATTTATATTTATCATTAACATTATTCTATGGTGGAGTTCTAATGGCATCTAATATGGTTTGGGCTCATGAATTAGTTCATCTCTTGGCACACAGAAAATGTAATTGGATTGTTTTTTCAATAGGTGTTTTAATGAGTGTTGGAGTAACAATCTTTTTATTAAGAAAACAATTTATGGTTAATGACAGAGAATGGTTGAAACGTATGATAAGTCATCATTCAACTGCTTTAACTACTTCTCATAAAATAGTTGAACGAACCGAAAATGAGGAAGTTAGGAGATTAGCAGAAGAGATAATTGATACACAAGAACGTGAAATTAAATTGATGAAGAGTTTGTTATAATAATAATTTTACCAAAATATTTTATTCATTTTTTTTATAAAATTTTTGTTTCAAACATGGTCACTTGGTGTCTTCTTCCATTACGGACGAACCCTGACCCGTCTTGCGTTGCTGACGACCCTGAGCCATCTTCCGTTTTTGACGACCCTGATACTTCTTCTGTTGCTGACGACCTTGAGTCATCTTCTGTTGTTGAAGACGTGGATGAAAGTTCGTAATCTTGTTCACGTCCCAAGAATTAACCCAAAAAAACTTGCGTGAGATACAACCTTCCATCCGGTCGAAACGCGTCAGAGGAGCATCAACAAGCCCTCCACATTCTTCTGGAAGACGCCGGTCACAATTGACATTGACGAGAAGGTACTTCGATTCCGGGATGTACCGAAGAGAAACTCCGGAACTGTCAAGAAAAGTCTTGAAAAGTTCCCGGAACGCCTCCAAATCCATCTCTTCGCCGAAGAACTTGTGAGAACTCTCCTCCCAAACCTCACGGCTCAGGGTGTCGAAGAGACAAGTGTCTCCCAAGTCCACCTTTCCACCAAAGTCACTTGTGTAACAGGTGCGGGTTTCGGGATTTGTCTCTTCAATGTAGAGAGTTCTACGTTGTCTCCTCTCGTTGATGTATGTGACACGTAAGCCACACGCATAAACAGGGTTTCTACGATTCAAAAATGGAAAAATGCGACGTTCTCCTTTCCTCGTTTTGATGGATTGAAATCCCCTTTCAAAGAGAACTCCAACAACAAACTTGTACATTTTTACAAATTCTATGTGAATCGTTGTTGGAAACACAAATTACTTAAAATAAAAAAAAAACATTCCAGATATTTTTTGTATCAATTTTTTCAAAAATGATTTTTTACACCCTATTTCATCTTATTTCCATAAAAATATGTTAAGTTTTATTATATTTTTATCATTATTTACAAATTCAATCGCCAATCTCAATTTTGACATACGTTGGACCGACAAAAAGATTATTATACAAGAAGTTTTAACAACAAATATAGAAGAATATTCTGTTAATAAATTCGTTTCAGAGTTTATGAGAATTCACAAACCTGGTGATGGAGAGAATAATATGTTAGAACGCTTGACAATAACAAAAGAACCCTCTCATTGTGTTTATTTCTTCCAAAACAACCACATAGAACATTTCCGTGATAATTTAGATAGGAGATATGAAAAGAGACTTGATAAACATAATTGGTATAGTTATAACAAAATATTTGTTCCTTCACATATCGGTTTAGAAGAATGTTTCGACATTTTCCAACATAAATTCGGTTCTTACTTGATTTTATCTGGAAATGCGGGGGAAAATGATGATGTGAGGATTAACGATTTCATTAAACGTTTCCATCTTTATTTAATGATTGTTAATGGGAATGAAGAAAGTAATTGGTTGTATTATCTTTATGTTTTAGCCTCTTTATTCATATTATGTGGTTTAATCTATATTGTGAGGAAAAGGACAAAACAAACGCGTTATATGTTAAAGGTTATGAAATTCTTGAAAGATAGAAATACATTTCCAAATAATTTGTGATTTTTTTTTTATTATAAATATTATATGATAAGGAAAATCAAGAAGCAATCTTAAATTTAATCAAAAATGGAACACGGACTTTTTTTATTGTATCTGTTCCTGGCGCGGTTTCACCTTCCGAGTAATCATAAACATCTTCGGTTGATTCATCGAATACACCATATGATGATTGGTCTTGTGTAACTATCTGTCCTTTGAACTTACTAAGGAAAGTTTCGTTCAAATCTTCAACTTTAATGGCTTCTGAGAGAACTCTTTTAATTAAATTTGCTTTTTCATCATCATTTAAGTTAAGGTCATCGTCATCTGTTCCAAGAACATTTTGTAATTCTTGTTGATAATCTGGTGATAAAAATAGATACATTGAACTAACTGCTTCATTTAGATTTACATCTAAATAAACTTTCATCCAAACATTTTGATTTCTATAAACATTCTCAGGATTTCCGTCAGCATTCAAACCTAAACCACCAGAAGCATCTGTATATTGAAGCGCTTCTTGAATATTTTGTGGTGCTTCATTATTACTTGTGTCAATAACTTGATTAACCAAATGGTTTAATATTTCATCATGTGCATCTAATGAAGCATTTTCTAAGGTATCTGTTAATCCTTTTGTTATTTTATCATCAAGGTTTATACCAGATGCGTCATATGTTGAACCCGAATCCGATAATATATCTCTATTACTTATCTCAACTGCTGATGAACCCCAAACACCCGTAAACATAGGTCCTATAATACCATTTAGAATAACCTCACTTATTTTATGTCCTGCTGGTGTATCAGGTTGGATAGAAACATTAACCGTGTCTTTTGTTAAAGTTGAACTTTCCCAAGTATTCGTTTCAATTGCATCAGGAACATTTGTTAAATCTCCCAAATAACCTATATTTACAGTTTTCAAAGCATCGAATATGTGATCTGGATTTACTTGAATGGAATTTGGAACGACTAAATTATTGGCAGATGGATCGAGAGTTATACCTACTTTGTAATAATTCGCGGGGATTTCATTTACAGTTGAAAAATAGAAACCATATTGTTTGAGAATTTCGTAATCCATTTGAGCTGAACCGAAAACATCTATATCAACTTCTGTTTCATTTGGAAATACGACTTGATTACCAGATGGGTCTGACATTTTATAAATAAAAAATATTATTTTATTTGGTTTTTAACTATTGATTTAATAATTATATTTGTGGGAATATAATTATTATTATTATAAAATTAAGGTTAGTTAAAAGAAACTATGAATGGATTTAAGCAACAGTGAATTTAACGAGAAGTGGGATTCTTACTTCGTCGACAACAGCATCATCAGCGATACCGTGGTTGGATGAGTTAAGACTACCAGCTGAACCGAAATCAACAGTTGTAGTGGTAGAATGTTTGACGTGACCTTTGAAAGCATCTAAGAAGTTTGGTTGAAGAGCACCCATAGTAACATTTTCAGTATTTGCGGCAGTCTTTTTAACAAGGTTTGCAAGACTATCATCAGTAGCAGCACCTTCGTTGTCATCATCGTCAAGTGGTGCTGTGATACCGTCTTCGTAATCAGTTACAACATCTTCTGGTGTGCCGTTGAAAGCAACATCTAAGTAAACTTTCATCCAGAATACTTGGCTGGAGTATGCTTCGACACCTGTGGCAGATAAATCAGTAGCACCAACAAGGCTTAATGCTCTTGCGGCTTCAAGATCGTTGGCAATAGAACCACTGGCATCTTTTACTTGATCGAGTAAGTGACCGATGACTTCATCGTGAGCGGCATCAGTAGCACTGTTAATAGTTGATGCTAAACCAGCAGCAATTTTGTGGTCGAGTGTTGTTCCAGCAGCATCATATGAACCCATGTTTCCAGCGTTGTAAATGGCAAGTGGGTTGGCAATAGCCTCAGAACCCCAAGTATCGGAAAGCATTGGACCAAGAACACCTTTTAAGATTTGTTCGCCAACGTTACCTGATGCATCAGCAGTGCCATTTAATCCAGATTGAGACCAACCACTTACATCAACGGTTTCATCACCACTTACATCAACTAAATATTTAGCAGTTACATCTTTTAATGCGTCAAAAATAAGAGAACCACTTGCGTCAGCTTGTCCGCTGTAAATAGCACCGGATGCTTGGTTGCAGTCCATATCAATTTTGTAGAAAGATGCTGGAATAGTTTGGTTTGCTTCGAAAGCGAAACCGAATTGTTGAAGGATTAAGTATTCAACTTGACCTTTTTGGGCGACGGATACGTCGACTTCAGTGACGTCTGGGAAAAGAACGTTAAGTGAGGATGTCATTTGTTTTTATAATCTATACAATATTAATTTTTCAATTTCTAAAAAAATAAATTAATTATTTTAATTGTTTAATTCTGTTTCTTTCTCTCTTTCTAATCTTTGTCTTATTTCTTCTAATAATTCCTCATCATAACAACCATCTGGTGGTGCTCCATAACATTTAATATATTCTAAAATAGCCTGGTCTGGTGTAATTGTTACTGAAACAGTTGTTTCAAAAATATCTGGAAATAATAATGCTGTTGATTTATTCTTACACATACTTTTGACTGCACACAGCATCTTATCAAATTTTTGAACGAGCAATAATTTTTTCATATATTGTAATTTCTTATAAATGCTAAATATTTCACAATCTTTTACCATTTTATATATAATTTTTATTTATTTTTATTTATTAATTCCATCTCACTTAATTTTATATTTTTAACCATTCTCATAAATGCTTTTATTTTTGCCAAATCTATTTCACTAATTTTTTCAATCTTATTTCCAATATAAAATGTTGCATTATATGTGAAATAAAATTTTTTACGCATCTCTATACCAAAGTTATTCAACCAAATATAAACGAATTCATTATTTCCTAAATCATATTCTAAATAAGATTTAAATGTAAAATGATTATCTTTCCATCTCTTAACATCCTCTGGTAAATCATCTCCTTCTAAATCTAATTCTAATAAATTTTCATTATTCTCTAAAAGTTCATCAGGAATTTTACTTTTGAAATCTTCTAATTTATCTTCTAAATCACCATCTTTAAAATATCCTCTCTCATCAAATCCTAAATATAAATTATTTTTTGAAATATCATTCTCTGACGCATCTTTATAAACCTTAACTTGACATTTTGTATCAACTTCTAATACTTCATTATATTCTTTTTCATTTACCGTAACCTTAATTGGAACTTCAAGTTTTACTTCTTCATACAACTCTTTATTCTCTATTTCTACTTTGAAAAATTTAATTTGATGAACTTTGTTTTTCATTTTAAGTTCTTCTAAATCATATGAAAAATCACTTGAAATTCTCACTGCATCATTATGATTGAAACTAATATCTATTTTCAATTGGTTCATTTTATATAAATACTAACATTTTATTTATATAAAAAATAACAACCCCTAAGATTTACAAACAAGTTCCTAATTTTCCTTCTATCTTACCTTCTAAATCACTAATCATTCCATCCAATCTTTCTTCTGTGTATTCAAACGTATTACTATCCATTCCCCTAATTGTATATGTTGAATCAACTCCACATATCCTCAAATTATTCAATACTAAACCATTGAATGCCTCCTTATTCAAATAGTTAAAGAATATACCAAAGAACAACACACCAGTCGTCTGATCTATAATAAATTTAATCTTATTATATGTATCGTTTGTTTGTGTTATTGGTATATTAAACTTTTGCTCCTTTCCATCAAATCCTATAAAGTTCGCATTCATACCTCCTATAACAAACGCATCTAATTCTACTAACACTTTAAAATGTCTCGTCAAAATTGGTTTCTTTATAACAATCTGTCCTACTTGATTATCACGATTAGGTCTTACTATAATACCATTCTCCTCATTATGAAACGATCCTATATTAACTTCTTTAAAAGTAAATATGTCATCCTTCTTATCTAAGTCCAGGAAATTGTATTCATATAATACATTCAAATTAACACTTCTTTGATGATTTGTTATATTCTCTAATGGATCATCCTCTTCTGTTATAGTATCAACAGGCTCATGTATTATACTATTCTCATCCTTATTTAATTGTAATTCATCAGGCTTTATTATATAATAAATCTTAATATTATCAAATGAAGCAACCATCTTCTGCTTTACATTAAAATAAAATATAATTGTTACAACCTTCTTATCAGGATTACCAGCACATCCACAAACTTCTGTTACATGGAAAAATACTTGCTTCCTAAAATAATCAAAATTCCTAATAGGCTTCAATTCTGGTGATGTTGATGCATACACTAAGTTTGTATATTTATTTGTTGTTGCTAATATATTTACATTTGCAAAAGCACTATCCCTAAGTGTGTAATCTATATAATAATTTCCCAACTTCTTAACCTCTAAATCAAATTTAACATATCCATGATGATCCGTCAAATTGTGTATCTCTAAGTTCTTCGTAATATTATTATTTAATGTTAATGTACCATTCTTCTTAAAATTCTCTATTTTAAAATCAAATTCATGTATCAACTTCTTTGATAAAACTGAAAAATCATTAACACTCTTATTAGCAAGAGCCTTCTTATTTTGACTTTTCATTTGACCGAACAAACTATTCTTTGCCCTATTCTCCTTTCTCTTTAAATCCCCCAATATATTCTTACTCTCTTCAACTGTATTTTTCTCCTTCACTAACTCTTTCGCTTTCCTTGATACATTAGAACGGAAACTTCTTACAGATCTATTATCACTATTTACTGAACCAATCTCATCATCTAAACTTAATATTATCTCCCTCTTCTTAGTATCGTTTATCTCACTATTTGGACTTTCTAATTCTATCAATCTCTTCTCTTCACTCTCCTCACCAGTCCCTTCACTTTTTTTACTACTTTCTTCATTAGTTTTACCTTCTTCATTGTTAATATTATTATCTATTTCAACAATTTCTACCTTGTTCTCTTCTTCTTTTTGTTTATAATAATCGGTCAAGTCTAATGATCTACTTCTAATCTCATATTGTTTTGCAGTAGATATTACTGGTTTAGCAACTTCTTCAATAGTATTCTCTTTATATCTATCTAAGGAACTTTTACCTTTTAATCTTCTATAACAATCTAATAAACTATTACTAATCTTCTTATCTAATGATACAGAATTTCTATCACTAAACAAATCATCTAATTCATCATAAATCTTATTAAAATTATCATCATTATTTATATTCTCAAAAATATCATCTGTTAATTTATTTACATCTTTCGATTTATTATTTGTTATATAATCAAATAACTCTAAATTATTAACCTTAATAACTGAATTGTATAATCTCTTCTTTGAATACAACAATAATGTAACACTATCAAACAACTTTGTATTAAACTTCAAAACAGTTGTGTCTAATGGAACTTTCAAAAAGTAATTCAATAAATTCATCTTATTCATACCATATACCATCAACTCTAATGGATAATTGGCATATTTGAACTTCTGTTCTATATCAACATTCAAATAATAATCTTTATTCTGTGTTACATTAATATTATTAAAACCAAAATAAAAGAAACTGTCTTTTGTTAATAAATGATTATACTTCCTATATGTATATTTTGACAAAAAATAATTATCATCCTCTATACTCAATATAACCCTCTTATCCCCTCCTGTTAAATCCTCTTCTTTTACAACATCTAAATTACTATCTAAACTTCTACTAACAGATGAATTCTCCATCTTCCTCTCTAACTCTCTATCCAAAGCAGAAACTAAGTTTATCCTTTGACCCGTTTTCAATTCAGTATCTATGATATTTCCTATATTATAAGAGTTTTTCCTACTATAACTTGGAAATGCATCACTACTCGCTTGAGATAAAGTTTGTCGTCTTTGTATTGGCTGAGTATTCGCATATTGTTGTTGTTGAGGTTGCTGATATGAAGATTGATAATATGATTGTTGTTGATATTGCTGTTGAGGCTCTCTATAATTTGAAAATGAATAACCAAATGATCCATTATTAATCTGTTGTTGAATTGGTTGAACGCTTTGATACTGTGCGCTTCTATTCAATTTTCTATTCTTCTCCTCTTGAACTTCTCTCAACCTTTTCTGTTTTAAATAAGCCTGGCGACTTTGTGAATTGTTGAAAACTCCATTACTACGTCTATTACATACTACATATCTTCTCATTGAACCTCCACAATTATTTGAATATGTATTATTAAATAATGGATAAACACCTTTTCTTAATCTACCTCTATTATAATATTGATTGGTCTGCCCGTTATTATTATTTCCACCACCTCCCCCACTACTAAAAGACGAACTATTGAAATTATATCCAAAAGGATCATTTGGACTTCCATAAGAACTTGTATGTGTTTCAATAGGCTGTGTATTTGGGTCTGCAACCTCTTTTTCAATACCAATCTTCCTATTAAATGCATTCTCATTCACATAATTCAAAAAATTCATATTAAATATAACTAATATATACTCTTATTTTTTTTTTACGAATTATTTTTTAATTTTTATCAAATTTTATTCACCTAAGTACTTTATCGAAAATAAAGGCGCATCTGTAAATGCTCCAATAATCGAATCTGTTAAAGCAGGACGTCTCCCTTCTATATAATGTCCTAAAAATTGTAATATCCAAGAAAACAAAAATAAAGCAATACTATTCCTCTTCCATTTATTATCATATTTCTTCCATTCTATACTCAATACTTCTAAAAACTCAAAATAAAAGTACATTACAACATATGATGAATATGATTGATTGAAATAATACATATGATACATAAATTTTACTATATCATTCAATCTCACATTCTTTCTCATTATATACTTTCTAAGTATAGGTCCAAACTTATAAATCTTAATTTCTCTCAAAAAATTCATACTTGTTAAAACAATCATTGGGATACAAACAAAATGTATCCCCTTATTTATAGGATTTTGATGGTAATATGCGTAATTGGTCATATTTTATTATAAAAATTATATTTTAAGTTGTTTTCTTATCAATTAAATAGTAAAAGTGAGATCACATACACTGTAATCGCTGTTCCAAAAATTCCAATTGGACGAAATTCAACTATTTCCTCTTTAACATCAGGGAATTCAAATGAAAAATTCATTGAATATACTTCTTCATATGGATACACTAATGAAAGGTTCAAACCTAAGATTGTTTCATTTTCTTCATCAAATTCATATGAAACAAATAAATCAAAATATTGATCTTCAAAAGTTTCATTACTTTGAAAATAAGTAAGTGGATAACTCTGTTCGAAACTCATATTAAACATATCATCTGTCGCCATTACATAAAACGGAAATTGATAATCGTATCTACTCTCAAAAGTCCCATTTGTTACATTCTTATATCCAGAACAACTCTGTTGAAATGTCTGGTTTGTAAAAATCGCATTTGCGACCGTCATCAAATTTGTAATAATAAAAAACATTTTAGAAAACATATTAAGTATTGGTTGAAAGTAATCCTAATATTTATAAAATCAATTTTTTTACGCTTATTTTCTTTTATAAATATGTTTATGAAATATATGGAGGAAGGTAAATACGTCTTCGTTTTCGAAAGAGAGAGTTTTTTAAATTTTTCTAAAATAGAAGATTTGAATTGGGTTCATTGTAGAAGAAGAAATAAATTATTCTTTACACTATTTGATAAACGCCAAAAAAAGAAAAATCCTGAAATGAGATTGTGCAAATATAATCCTAAAAAAGGAATTTTTGAATGCCCTAAAAATATTAAATATACTCTCGAATTCAGGAATTATAAAAATCTAAAAACGAAAGTTGTTGGAGATATTTATGATTACAACGCTTGTTATTTTATTACTCCACAATTTGATATAAGTAAATTACACCATTTTATTAATAGAAAAGTTATTAAACATATCTATATAAACAATTACAGATTTAGTGGAGATTTCATAATATTTGATGATATGAGTGCTGTTTTGGTAGAATATGGTGATAATGAAATATATGAAAGAGTTTGTGAAGGTTATGTAAAGAAACTTGACGGTAGGAATATTTTTATTAAATTTTTAGATTTATTCAAAAAAAAGTAATTTATTTTCTACGAAATCGCGAAAATAATATTTTTATAATTATAATGGATAGACAAACAAACAAAATTAAAGAAATTTTTATCAAAGGTTACGATGATACAAATAAAAAATATAAATTTTTACTTGTATTAGATGAAGGTGATGAAAAAAGTTCAGAGATGAAAGTTCAACTCAAATGGGATAGAGTTCAAAAAGGTTTGAAAAATATTAGAAAAGATATTAACAAAAATGTTTATGCTAAACTTATGTTCGATTTAGAATTAAATGTTGTTGTAAAAGATCCAAAATACAACTCACTCGCCAAATTCATTGATGGCATCCCAACCAAAAAAAATAATAGAAAAATCACCGACGTACAAAACTTATTTAATAGAATTTTACACAATAGATATGGTGATGATAGTTCTAACCAAATGGCTGTTTTATCTATGTTTGATAAAACTTTTGGTATAATAAATTAAATTTTTAACATTTTGGAAATGCCAATGGATCAAATGGTGCTTTGATCTGTTTCGCATATTTTTTATTATTCTTTTTTTTCATTTTCATCATTTGTTTCTTTAATTCAACATGTGATTCCATCTCTCCTCTTATATACTTCCCATATAAACCTTCTTTCTTTACCTCTTTTATACTTTTTACTCCATTAGCAACACACATACCTAAATATAAAGTTGCTATATTAGCCTCTATACTTGCACATCTCGCTGTTAATAATTTTGTTAATCCATCATAATTTATACTTCCAGAGATAGATAAAACATCAAGACGTTTATTAGGTGGAACAAAACATCTTATTGAACTATAAAAATAATCGTGATGAGGAGCAGGAACACAATGACTAATCTCTTCATCTTTTATTAAATGTTCGTCAAAAAGTGAATTCCCCTTAGTTTTCCAAAATGCCATTCCTCTTGGAACATTCGCAACAAAATTAGGTTTCCCAAACATTTTTAAGGCTTTTTTATAAAATTTTTTTGGACGTGGATTTCTCCAATTACTCACAGACATATACCTTTATAAATATTTTGTTATTCATTTATCATAACTAAATCTTTTCATTAAATCTTTATGACGTAACCTAATTTGATTTTTAACATCTTTCCTTTTAATCCGCATTTTCTTCAATTCAAGTTCTAATTCCGCTATTTTAGTCTTGAACTCCTCTTCCGTGCTTTCAACCAAAATCTTATTCGCCTTTGTAATATCACTTTTACTCAAACGAAAATCACAACTTAATCCATTCTTAAAAATATATTTTGCTTTCTCAATAGTAGATTGACTATGAACTTTATACATATTATTTATACCATAAATAATATCTACAATTTATAAATTCATTTTTTTTATACTAAATGATATGTTGAATAATAAACAGAATACGCAATAGCATTTGGTATAGCCTCAATCCTACTCAGATCATCTCCTCCTAAATAATGCCCAAAATACTCCTGAACAACCAATGCTAAAACAGAATAAATCATCCCGTGCTTAAAAAGTAACCATTTCGAACTACTTGTTTTAACCATACCATAAGCAAGTATCATTGGATACACATAAAACAAAGTACAAAATAAACCACTAAAAAAATTAATAGAAATATAATGCATAAAAATTAAATACCACAAATATAATTGCATCTTATTCATATTCTTATTACTCAAATTAAACAAAGGCGGCACCCAACAAGAAATACCATAAAAAGTAAATGGCATACCTATTGTATGAACACAACTATTCCAACTACTTAAATGTACCTCCGCATAATAATCAAGCCCATCCTCCCCATTTGTAAAATTACAAATATTCATAATAGGTGTGGTGAAAATAGACCCAACGGTCAATAGTATCATCTCTAAATTACTCAACATTCTAAATAAATTATCTATATCTTCTTTAAGTTTGTTTTATATAGATATTCATTATTTAAACTACTTATGAATTGTTCTAACTTTCTATTTCTATTTCTTATGTGGGGTAAATCCAAATTATAATTTCTATTCTGCATATTTGTTTTTGTTTTCGTATGTTTTAGAATAGGGATTACTTTTTCTCGTTTTTTTATATTAAAGTTTCTACTTATAAACTCTAATACTTTTCCATAATTCTTTTGTAAATCTCCTAAATTAAGAAATAAATAATTTTCCATATGTGACATAGCACCTAAATAACTTAATATTTTACCATAACGTATAGAAACAATATTTGAACGTTCTCTCATATCCCAATTCATTGGATTTCTTGGTCTTCTATCCCTTGGTAAAATAGGTTTTCTTATAAATTCTTTTATATTTCGTCTTCTTATTATATGATATGGGTTCTTATACATAGATTTCAACCAAGGTTTTAAATCTCTTATCAAAAATATAAATAATGTATTCCTTTTAAATTTTTTAACAATATTCTTATATAAAAAACTATGTTTCCAACCCATTCTATTTGTAAAATGACCTCCTTCTATATTAACGTGTAAAAGATTTCGTCTTAATAATTTTTCAAGAAAATTCGTTCCACTATTCCTTTCACCATAAATTTTGATATATACCATTTAATTTTTATAATATTATTTTTTCAACGCAAAAACGATAATTTAGATACTTTCAAGTAAATTATAGAATTCCAAATCTTCAATAGAAGTATCCACTGAAAAATATAAACCAAATGTATAAATAACTGACGTTGGTTTTCTAAAAATTACTGAATTTCCAGAATTATCTCTGTAAAGTAATACATATTTTTTATCATCATCTTCTGTCCTTTTCACTTCTTTCCATTCTTTCAATGTATTTCCAGGATGTACCTTATTATATTCAATAAAAAGTTCATTCAAATTCATCTTATGAGCGGATGAAATAACATTTTTAACATCCATCCAATCATCTGGTTCTATGTACGTCTCCGGTTCATATGAAAAATAGATATATCTTTTACAAATTTCATAATACTTCTTTTCACGCTTTTCATATTCGTCAGATACCAAAAAATTTTGTTGAGTATTCATATTTTAATGTATTTTTAAAGGTCTATAATTTTTAAATTCATTTTTTTTTATTTAAGAAATTCTAAGAGTATATTATATAATGGAACGTGTAAATGTTTATGAAAATGTTGAAACTTCAATTTATTATTTAGATGCCTCAAATCCAGAAATACCAAATAGTGATATTTATGTAGCAGAATATACTAATTTCAAAAATAAAAAAGAATTGTCTGATTTTATCAATATGAGAATTGATGAAATTATTGAAAAGTATTATGGTAATAAGAATAAAATTGAAATTGTAAAGAATGGAAACGTATTAAGTTTTGAATTTTCTGTAAATGATGAAAATGAGAATATTATGACAAGATATAAATGTTCCATAAGTTACTCTTTATAAATTTTGTTTTCTGTTTTGTTAAACTAATTTATTCACTTTCATCCAATGTTTTATCCTTTTTTGTCTTATTTTATTTATTAAGTGGAATTCTTTTTTAGTTAATAAATCGTAATTATCCATTAAATATATTAAACGTTCCAATTGTTTTGTTCTCTTCTCTATTATCCTTTTACTAAAATTATATAATTGAAGTAAAAAAGCCACATCATCTACTTTCTCATATTTAGGATTTTCTGCACTCAATTCTCTAATAACTTTTTCAGGAACTTTCTTTTTACCTAAACATACTAAATAAAACTCTCCTGAACGGAAATTAACAACAGGTTTGAAAAAATATGTTTTATCAAAATATTTATACATATTGTAAATAATTGATATTTCAATATCTGTACGTAAAGGTAAATAAAACTTTAATAAACAATTCTTTCCTTCTGGAACATTCATTAACATAAATAAAGATGAATAGAACAAAAGTTTTGCTGAATGTTCGTCTCTTGTATTCTCACCTAAACCACAGTCAGAAGTGATTAGATCAACATCTTTACAATATTTTGCTAAACTTTTTATATTTTCTATTTTAGTAACATCTCCTGTATTATCTTTTCCAAAATGCCATTTATTTGAATTCTTTGTTGGAACTACTGGGATTTTTCCAAACTTTTTTATAACATCTTCATCTTTATCATTTAAACTTGAAGCATTATAATCTAATGTACCTTTCAAAATAGTTTCAACATAAAATTTAATCATTTTAATAAAATTACCAGGTGCTTCACATATATGAAATGTTTTAACAACTTTCTTTTTTGGAATTAAATCCTTAAATGCTACTATCATCTCATTCATTTTAATTCCTGCCTGAGTTATTTTAAATCCATAATCGCCAATTAACTCTTTTTTGAAACGTTTATCTTTAAATATCTCAAATTCATAAACTACTTTTTCAAATAATTCTTCTGGATATTTATTTTTATTATCCATAATTTTACCTATATCATCATATTCCTTTGTTAATTTTTCAAAAAAGAATTTTTCAGTTTCATTATTAACATTAATATTATTAAACTCTTTTGATTTAGTGAATTTAAGTTTAATAGGTAAATCAACAGTGAATAACTCACTAAATACGTAAAAATCAAATAAAGATTTTTTTTTCTTAGGTTCTTTATTACCACCTACTTTGAAATGTTTATTATTTTTTTTTACAAAATTATATTCTCTTGAATACTTATTATGATAAAAAGGGGAATAATTGGATAATCTAAATAAAACCTTCAAATAATCATTAATCTTATTAGATTTCTTCAAAAAATCTTTATCCATATACAATTATACAAGAAATTTATAAAATAAATACTTTTTATTTATTTTATAGGATAAATTATATTTAACGTAACATTTATTTCTTCATCTTTTTAGTCATAGCCATATTCTCTTTTTTGTATGGTGTCATAAGTTTCTTTAAGTTTCCTGCTGCCTTTCTGGCTCTTGCTGCTGCTGCTTTGTTTTTCTTTTCCATAAATTCTTCGTGGTTCATAAGTAAATCATCCATTTCTTTTTTGATTTGGTCGATAAGCATTTTATATATTAAATGAGATTTTTATTTTTTGTTTTATTTTTAATTTATTTTATTACTAAATAAAATATCTATTTTATTATAAAAAATGGTTAATTACAGATTTTTTAGTAGAAAAAATGGATGGGTTCGTGGTGCAGATGTTAAATATTTTCATTCACAAGAAATTATTGATGAATTAGATGAGAGTTCTATATTTGTTGATTGGAATGGGAAACAGATTTTGAATAGTTTAGATAGAATTACTAATCAAAATCTCAAAGATAATGTAAGAGTATTATGTGAGAAATATCCTTCGTGGAATTATTATCCTTCTAATACACGTATAACAGATTTAAGAATTTACACATAATCGCATTTTATCGCTGTTTCATTTATCAATTTGAAAGGTTTGCCACATCCATATATTAATCCATTCTTAAATAATCTTTCACAAACTTCTTTTTTAGCGTGTGGGTTCATCTGTTTCATTGTCTTTTTCATAACTCCGTGTCTAAAAATAGCACATTTAATATCTTTTTTATAAATTACTATATTATCATAACAATGGGGACATATTGTAATAATAATCTCTTTATCTTGTTCCATTATAATTATTTAGAATATTTTTCAAAATTAGAATTTACAAAATCCCAATTTATTATATTAAAGAATGCTCTAATGTAAGAATTCCTTTTATTTTGATATTTCAAATAATATGCATGTTTTGCACATGGCATTACAAACAATGACAAGAACACTCCCGTTTTGACTTTTTGAGGCGTCGAAGCCCCTTCAGCCAACCGTACATAGTTGTTGTTGTTGTCGTTAATTTTTTTTTTAATTATTAGAATAAAAAAATTGGTTTTTTTGCATCATTTTTTTATAATTAATGTTCCTTCATCGATAACAAGGACCACATACATAGTCCCACATAGGCAATCCGCATTCTTCACACCGTGTGCAGTCTATGCACAAGCCCTCAAAGAGATCGGTCGCGCGCTGGTCACCGCAAACGGTCTCTTTGCACAAGCGACAGACAATGGTGCAATCACGGCAGTACCATACGCCACGACGCAGGCGGGGGTAGGACACGTTTCTCTTACAGCCATCACCCCTGCAGCGGAAGGCTTGTCCGTTTAATGTTTCTTCCGGGGGGGGAACGTCATCCTCCGGGTTTTCCCGAAGGAAATCGAGCAACACATCCACAACAGCCACACCAGCCACAACAGCCTTCGACATTTCGAAAAAACTGAGAATTCGAAAAAACTGAGAAGTGTAAAGGGTTGAAAGAGAGTATTTGTTATCATTAATAAAAAAAAATGTAGATTTTTTTTGCATCATTTTTTTTTTATGTTGAAAAAACATTTAAGACATACCTCTAATTTTATATCAAATAATCTAAATAGATATATTAAATCTTTTTGTGCAGATATTAACAACCTTACGTCGGCTTCAATTTTTTTACGAAAAAGCATATTTTCAGCATTTAGATTAGATTTCTTGAGATAAATGAATTCTCATTGTTTTTCTATCAATATATGGTTCTAATCCTGAATATGTGTAATTAAGTTTTGGAAGTTTATACATATATAACTTAAAAAAATATTTTTCTTATTATATAATGTCTGAAATGGAAGAGAATATTTTATTAAAATTATATAAAAGTGTTGAAGTTGATAAAGAAAAACTTTCACAATTGAAGGAAGTACCTTCAACGTATCAATGGGAGATGATAAGACAGAATATTAAATTTATTCTTTTATTTATAGATAAAGTTCAACTTACACTTTCACCATTGTTAGTTAAACACGGGCATTTAGTTGCTTGTGGGGAATATGAAGTATTTTTAGGTTTATGGAATGAAATAAATGAGAAATATCCTAAATATTCTGTATTATTTAATATTTTGAAGGGATTAACAAAAGATACAAGATTTAATAGAGAAAATGATATTGAGGATGAATTGCAGAGATATTTTAATTTTATTAAAAGTTATTTTAGTGATTTATATGATGATATTATAGGTTCTTGGTTCAAATGTGTTTTATATGGTGATGTTAAGTTAAGTAAAATGGGAGACGGTTCATTATATTTTCCAGATCCATCTGTTTCGAGTGATACAAATAAAATAGTAAATGATATATACAAGTATATTGCTAATTATTTAGATGAAAATAAGAAAAATACTCTTTATTATGTAGATATGTATTTTAATGATGATATATTCAACAAGCGTAATTTTGGGTTATTATCAGTATCGGTTGTTAGTGCTTTGTGGTTGATTTCAAGGTTTTCTAAAAAAAATTGAATTTATTTTGGTTTAAATGTATAATTATAGGTTTATAATTATGGATTTTGATAATAATAATCTTTTTACTTGTGACGCGGATCAATTTATAGTTCAAACGTTAAAGTGTTTTAAGCATTTAAGGGAATGTAATAAAAATTTAGAATTTCACGTTTTTGGGAGTCAACCGTTTAATTATATATTGAATGGTAATTTTTTGAAAGATAGTGATATTGATATTCTTTGTAATCAGGAATTTTATGATGAATTCTGTGATCTTGTTAATGAGAATAAAGGTGGAACTGATGTAAAGATTGATTTAAAAGGAGGTAATTCCCTGGATGGATCACCATCATTATTGAAATATAATCTAATAGATAAACTTTCTAAGGTGATGATTACGATAGACGGAAAGGTGTTTAAATTTGATTTTGTTATTACTTCTTGGCATAACATCGATGAGGTTATTTCTAAATATTCACAGAATTTGGTTTCAAATAAATGTTTAGTTTATGATTACAAATTTGATAATGAAGAAATTAAATTTAATCCTCTTTTTAGTGCTAATATGATTAAATCACTTTATCGTCCGGACTTTTGTAATGGAACGATGAGAACATTGTTATATTACACTAATATGTATTCGAAACTGTTTAATGAAAATGGTTTGAATATAGATTACAATTTAGTTAAACGTAAAGATGTTAAATATATGATTGATTTGGATTCTTACAAAGATAATAATGAGGTTTTTTCAAAATTACTCGATACAGTCTTTCAAAAGAGAACTTCTTGGATTACATTTGAAAGTGATATCTATTTGAGATTTTTAGTTTTCAATGAACTTTTTACATTCCCTTTAACAGAGGATATGATGTATTATTTGGAAAATTTAAATCTTTTAAATAAAATCAAAGGAGAATATGATATATATAAACGTTGGCTTTTTTTACTTAAACGGACTTTATCAGGAGAGGTTTTATTGAAGTTTCTTGAAAAAAATGGTTTGAGTGAAAAAGAGTTAATGAAGAGTGAAGATGTTCTTTTTTTAAAGGGTAAGATGAAACTCTTGGTTTTAGATTTGGGAAAGAATTACATGGAAATTCGTGATGAATGTTCTTGTTACATTTGTATGGAAGAGTTTGATATGAGTAGTCCAATTCATTTTTGTGAAAACGGGCATTTTACTCATTTGAGTTGTGCGATGAAGCAGAAACGTATCTTTATTAATAAGGCATTGAGGGATATTAACTTTGATGAGGAATTTGAGGAAGATACAAATAATTGTTGTGGGATGTGTAGAGAACAACAGGTTGATATTGATACTTTACCTGTTGTGGACCATTCTGCTATTATTGATTTGTATAAATATAAAGATGAAAGGATGAAAGATTTAGATTTATATGAATACTCTGACTATTTACTTAATAAAAACTCTTCAATTAATATATGTGAATGTAATTTAACGGAAACGTCAAGTGATTACATTTTAAGAAAAGTTGAATATTTGAAGAAAATTAAATAACATTTTTTGAATTTATTTGAAAAGACTTAAAATTAAAATTATAATAAAAAATAATGAATAAATTCGTAGAACATCAGCGTTTAACAGAGGATAGAGATTTTGATTTGAAGTATATGACAATAGGATTATGTGGAGAGGTAGGTGAGGTGTGTAATGAGATCAAGAAGATGGAAAGGGATGATGGTAATGTATTGAATGAGGAAAGGTTGAAGAAAATAAAATTAGAGATGGGGGACGTATTATGGTATTATATAGGGATTTGTAGAAGATTAGGGGTTTCAATAGAGGAAATTATTGAAATGAATTATAAAAAATTGCGTTCATATGATGATTATGAAGAGGTAGTTACACGGAATAGCCATCAATAGACAATGTTTCGATGAACTTATCTTTTGTGATATATACATATTTACCAGTTTCATCCCAATAAGGAATACCATCAACATATTCCAACATATAAACCTCAATGGTTTCTCCTAATGTAAGTTCATCAGGAGAAGCAACGATCATTTTGTTAGTATCATCATTAACAATCATCTTGGCAACACCAACGATAAGGTATTGTGATTTCAATTCCCGGATAAGTGTTTTGTCGCCAACAATATGACGTAAAGTAAAAATATTTCCAATAGAAGTCATAATAGAAATATATATTTTAAGGGTTAAATATTAAAAAAATCATTTTTTTCCCCACGCGCGACCCCACAAATTCTTTTTAACGATATTATGAAAATATGGTTAAAACCAACGAACGTAGTGAGTTTTATTTAATGATAATATTCATCATTATTTTTAATATTGATTATGTGGGAAATAATATGATTGACTTGTTAGTCAATCTATCAAAATTTAAATCATCAAAATTTATTTCATCAAAATTTACTTTAATAGTCTATATTTATAATTAAGCGTTAAGTAAGTATTTTTTCAATTCTTTTATAAGATTATCTTTATTTCGTTTATTTTCATTATTTTGTTGTAAATAGTTTGATAAGTCATTTAATAATAAATTTATATCATCATTATTTTTGTTATAATTAAGTATTTTATTTATGTTGTGAATAAATAATAAAAGTTGATATGTGTTCCAATAATGTGAATCGAATGATTTATAATGTGATGTTAATTTATAATATTTCAATAATATGTAATAATATTCATTGTTATTAAAAATAATTAAATTCTTATTACCTTTTCCCATATTTATAATTTTTTGATTAAATTTTTCATAATTTTCTCTAAAATTGTTATAATAATCTTTTAATTGAGGAAGAGATAAATTGAAATTATGTCTATTAGGATTTTTAATAGTAATTGTTATTAAATAAAACATAAAAATTTTATAAGAATACATAATAGGTTGTATTCCAGGAGTATCAACTAAAACTAAATATCTTTTTGATAATGTAATTAAAAAATTTTTATAATTATTTATCATTTTATCATAAAAATCTTCTGTTGAAGATATTTGTTGAAGAGATAGTTTATGTAAATATATGGTTGTAATATCATTTATACCTAAATTAAAATAAATAATAATATTCTTCGATTTTATTTTTTTTAATAAATTCAATAATTGCTTTTGTAAATTAAGTGTGCTTTCACTTTTAACAATACCTTTTATAGATCCTCCTATACCTGGAATAAAATGAACTTTAATATTTTTATTTTTTTTTATTAAAAGTTTATCATTTAAATTTTTCATATACTTTTTTTTTGGATTATAACCTGAACTCAAATATCCTGTATTAGAATCTCCAACAACTATAATATGAAGCATATACAATTATATATATTTTTCATAAAAACTTTTACATTTACATATTATCAAAGAAATCTTGATAATATTTTTCCCAATCTTTAATAGGTTTTCCTAAAAGTTTATAAAGTGCATCATTATATTCTTTATAGAAAAGGTACAGTTTTGTGAAATCTGTTTTAGAAATTTTGGTTTCATATTGTTTTTTATGAACGTTATTTTTGTAATTTACATTATTTTTACTTTTTATCTTTTCAACACCTAAGAAATCAAATATTTTATTTAATGTTTCAACAGGTTTTTTTTCATAATCTTCTTTAATTAAAATTAAAACTTGTTCTCTTGGAAATAATTGTAAGACATTTGCGAGTTGATATATATAAACACCTCTTTTTATTAAATTAAATTTATCTGGTTTATTAAAATCTAAATTAAATTTTTTTATATATTCATCAATCATATCTTTGAATTTTTTATCTTTTAAATGATGATCTTTCTTTTTTTGATACATATTCCATTGAGAGTAGGCTCTTGATATAGGTTCTCTAAGTACTACAATCAATTTCATTTTTGGATTATATTTATGAATTCTTACTAATGCTTGTTTATTATAAATATATTCCGGTGTTTTCTCGCCATAAATTTTTGGTTTTTTATTAATTTTTTTATTTGATTTCATCCATTGAATATGATTTTCGAGACCTCTATTAAATTTCTTTTCATATTCTTTTGTCCCTGTTTTATATGAATTATCATTTGAAAAGAATGCCATCTCACCTTGATGAAAGAAAATATCTTTATGAAGATTAAGATGTCTCATTAAAGATGTTGTTCCACCTTTTTGGACTCCAATAACTAAAAAGGTTGGTTTAACCATATAAATATAACTTAGATTTTCATTTCAAAGTTCTTATTTAAAATATTTGTATAATTTTTATTATTCAATATTTTTTTTATAATTTTATGATTTGTGACTTTTTTGTATCTTGTTAAATATTTATTTGTATTTTGAATTTCAGTAGATCCTGGATTGAAACTACTTCCTTGTGCTGCGGTACTTACTGCTATTATTGGTTTTTTTAATCCCAATTCTTCATTTAATTTTTTTCTATAATTATTTTTATTTAATATAAATTTATTATAATTAAAAATTATTGTATCTTTATCATTCATATGTGAATATAAATCTTTCCAATATTCGACTGTTTGATTATCCACTAATTTATTATGATTACTTTTAACAATTCTTGAAGCAAAATTATTTAATATATCTCTTATAACAATAATTTTGGTTATTTCATTATTTTTTGTTTCCAGTCTCTTTTCAAATCTTTCCATAACATTAAATTTTTTATCTTCAAGTGAAATAATTAATGTCACATCTTTATCATCAAAAATATTATGAATACCTTGAATATTTTTGTGAATTTCATCATTAAATAAATAACTTTCTGAATTTTTATAGTCAAAAGATTTTACATCTAAACTCCAAGTTTTAATATTATTAAGAAAATAAACTTTTTTTCCTAAACCTGAAATTAAATAGCCTAAAAATAAATGATTACCACTTCTTCTCATTCCATTAACTATGTAAATATTTTTTGCTTTTTCTTTTAGAATATCCAAACTTATTTTTGTATAAAGATTTAATGCAACAGTATATTTTGTTATATTTGTTTTACCTTCTGTTATATTTTCATTTGAAACAGTGTAATTTGCCATTTTTTTTAAATAATTATTTAAATCTTTTAATTTTATAATTTTATCAATCCATTTTCTATTTACACCGCTTGTTTGTAAGTGTAGATGGTGTTGATATTCATTTTGTGGAACTTTTTTTAATTTATTAACGAATTCATTAAATGATACATTTGAAGAAATTACATTTGTTTTATTTTTTTTTATGAAATTATCTCTCTTTTTTTGTAATATCTTATCTTTATAAAACGAATATAATCTCTCAACAGGATCTCTAAATAGTAAGACCTTTTCATAATCTTTGAATTTTTTTAAATTTTTTTCATTCATTTCTATATAATATTTATTATTATTTAGTGGTCCTATTACAGTATGTATATTTTTTCCTTTTGGAAGTTTTGTATTTTCTTCTGTTTCATAAACAAATTTCTTTAATGTAGTACATCCTGATTTTGCGTTCCAAAAGAATATTTTTTTATATTTGTCAGATTTTAAAGTATAATATCTTTTATCAATAACAGTTTTTTTTAATTTATTATTTCCAGAAATAAATTGATAATCATCTTTGTAAATATCTTTTATTTTTTCAATTGTTTCTTCATTAAATTTCAATTTCATTTTATCTTCACCATAATCTACTATTTCAAGTGTATTGTATTTCGAACTATTTAATCCATCTTTCTTCCAATTTATTAAATCAACAAGTATATTTTCTTTTTTATGAATATTTGTTTTATTTGGTGGTGAATTATTATGTTCCCATTCATTTACAGTACCACTTTCTGGTTTTAATACTTTACCTATTTTTTTGGTTATTCTATTATATAAAGCATCATCTTCACCTCCCCATCCCCAGAAATTATTTGGATAACCATTTACTACTTTTAATTGTTTTGGTGTCATAGAAAGAATACCTCCAACAAATTCCCATTGAGTATATTTAGTTTTCCAAACATTTCCAATATGATTTGGATATTTTGGAATACAACTATAATATGGAAGCATATCACTTCTTGGATATATATCAACATCATGTGAAATTATAACATCAAACCCCTGTGCTATTGCCTTTTCAATTCCAATATTAAGAGTTTTACCACGATTAAATTTAATATTATGTTCTGCTTGTTCTATAATAAAGATTTTATAATTGAAACCTTTTAAAAATTCTTTAAAGTGTTCTATAAATTTTTTTAGTTGTTGTGCTCTTTCCTGTTCCTTATTATCTCTATATGGAACAATTATTGCTATTTTAGTATCTTTGAAAACTTTTTTTGATGTAAAAAATATTCTTTCGCTTGTATCTCTATTTTTCCAATAATATTGATACATTTTATTTATTGTATTTTTTGATATTTCATTTCTTCTTTTTTTTCCTGTATTTATCATTTTTTTTTGTCCGTTATTTAAAAGTCCTTTAAATCTACTAATTTTAATTCTTCCACCAGTTTGATTTTTATGTTTTTGGAAATAATTATAATTAGCCATAATGCCATAATATAGATATAAGTAAAGGTGTTCGTTAGTTAATTGATTAATTCTTGTATTTCCGGATTTTGTTATTTTTTTGTATTCTTTTTCATCTAATGATTTAAGTTTATCATTAATTTTATCTAATTCTTTTTTTAATATTTTTTTATTATCTTCTAATCTTGTTTCATTTCTTCTTGATAATTCATTTAATGTAACAAAATAATTAAGATAATCAACATTCGGTCTCATTAATAAATCTGTAAAAGCCAAATATTCTTTTTCATTTGGGTATTGATTAATGTCATTACTTAATTTAACTACTAATCTATTACATAAGAACAATCTTGGAAATCTATTTGACCATTCATATCTACCAGGTAAATCAAATAAATATTTGTAATGACTAAATTTATACATAGGAACATATTTAACATCTCCTTCGAGTAATTCTATTTTCATAGTTTTTTTATCTTGTTCTTCATAAACTATTCTCCTTAATCCTGTTCTTAAATTTGTTGTATCTTTTCCTCTAAAAAATAATTTATTAGATTTTGGTTTTTTATAAATATTTTCTTTAAAAGTTTTTTTCGAAGTATCCCAGTTTTCGCCTTTTCCAAATCTTTTTTTGAAACTGAATTCTAAGAATGTATTATCAGGTAGTAATGGATATTTTTTGTTTTTGATTGTTGCATAGCAGAACATAGGGTATTTTATATCATTCATTTCTAATTCATATGGAAATCTATCAGCGACAAAAACAACAAATTCTGTGTTAGGGACAGGTAATTTATTTTTTTTACAATATTCTAATGTATTATTTAAGTATTTCATCATTAGGTTATATCTTGTATCATCTTTCATAATCTTTCTATCTTTTATATTCATAGAAGCGGTATAATTAGATTTTATGGAAAACTTAACTAATCCACGAGTTATTTTATTCCTTTTATTGTACCACGGATTAGGTCCTTCTTTAATTGGTTTCGCTTTCAATTGTTCTTCGATTAATTGTTTATAAGGAATTGGTTTTGAGAAACTATCAAAACAATCTTTGAAATATTTTTCGAAATATTGTTTGAAAACATTTTTATCTTGTAAAAGATTATCTGGGATTTCCATATATATAATTTATGGATATATTTTTTTTGTTATAATTTTTTTGGGGATTTTCGCCCCACAACATTGGCTGTTTGGATTCACTTGTAAACACGCGTCACCTTGTAGCCAAGGGCTTTAAGGACGGCCACTTCCCACCTCGTGTAGCCCTTGCCGTCCGATGGAGCTTGCGGAATCGCATACCGTTGGGAGTATTTCTTCTCCAACTTTACGTGGAGAGGTTTGGTTCCCTCAAGGTCGCGGAAACCTACGCGGTGAACCGGCAAACCTAGCCTGGCTACTTCTTTTAGCCAGGCTAGGTTTCTCGACGGTTTCCACTTTTCACCGTCGAGGTAGGCCTTCAGGGTCCATGCCGGGGTTCCGGCGTTTTGGTTCTTACGCCTGAAGTCCTCCAACGGGTTTCGAGTCCACCCTTCCTTCATCAGGTCAGGGCCGATCGCGGCGTAACCACGCTTACGTCGCTGAGCAGCAGTAGCAGCAGCACCACCAGCAGCACCAGCAGCACCAGCAGCACCAGCAGCACCAGCAGCACCAGCAGCACGAGCAGGAGCACGAGCAGCAGCAGCAGAAGTAGCAGCAGAAGTAGTAGCAGTAGCACCAGCACCGGCGCCACCACCTCGCGTCCGCTTGTCATCGCCGCCGGTGCTGGTACGCCGACGCCGTTTTTCTGGCCTACGAGTACCAGCAGGACCGGCAGTAGGACCGACGCCAGCACCACCACCAGCAGTACCAGCAGCTTCGGCAGCAGCACGAGCAGGAGCACGAGCAGCCCCACTAGGAGCAGGAGCACGAGCAGCAGCACGAGCAGCAGTAGCACGAGCAGCAGCACGAGCAGCAGCAAGAGCAGCAACAAGAGCAGCACCGTCGCCAGCACCAGCACCGGTGCCAGCACAACCACCCTTTTCCATCTTTCTCTCTCTCTCTCTCTCTCTCTCTCTCTCTCTCTCTCGACGGATTTTGAGAAAAAATCTAGAACAGTGACTCAACGGAGTCTTTAATTAATTCTTATAAAAAAAACCCAAGTTTTTTTTTGCATCATTTTTTTTTAAATAAAAAAAAAATGATTTTTTTAAGTTTAAAGAGTTGAAATTATATTTTTAGTATGACTTCTATTGTAAATAATAATATGATGAATATGACAAGTGCCGAGCGTATCGAGTATCGCCAAGAAAATTGGCAAGGAAAGACGTTTGGAAATGTTTCAAATATGCATTCACGTGTAAGTGATGAAGTTGTGACAATGGAACTTCTATGGAAACCAATTGTTACAAAAGAGATGGAGGAGCATTATTTGAAGAAAAACGGTGAATTAAAGAAAAAGAAAAAATGTGGTCCAAAATATAAATGGAGCAAAATTGACGATTTCTATACAGATATTTTCACTACTCTTCATAGGAAGTATGATGAGGAAGGATTACCTATCGTTGAATATGACTGGGCTACTGAGCCACGTCTTGTTGATGAATATTTCAAAAACTTAGGAAAAAAAGATAAAATGTTGAAATACATTAAATTCTATGAAGATAATTATTACAAGGCTATTGGTGAAGATAAACCGGATACACCACCTTATGAAGATGAAGTAAAGGAAGAACCAAAGGATTATACTCCTTCATTTCTTAATAGAAATGGACCAAATAAGAAAAATTTGGTTATTTTCAATCTACCATTGGATGCTGAGAAGGATAAACTTTATGTTTATTTCTCTAAGTTCGGTGGGATTAAGAATATTCATATTTTAACTGATAAACGAACGGGTAAATCAAAGGGTATGGGTTTCATAAACACATACGCAGAAAATACTGCTGAAAAGATTATTGAGAATTGTAATGGAAAGCCTTACGGGCATTCTATTCTTCGAATTCAATATTCTGACAAAGATAAGAAACGTTAATTTACTTTTTTTTGAGCCTATAATTGAAACCTTTTGGAAATATGGAATGAATAAATCTAAAAATCCTCCTAACATTTTTAATTATAAATTTTTACTTATAATTAAAATTATAAAAACTAACCACGATGGGACTCGAACCCACAATCTACAGATTAGAAGTCTGTCGCCGTATCCAATTTGGCCACGCGGTCTATAATCATATAAGTGTATATCTCTTTAAGTATTTTAACAAAAATGTTTTTTTAAAAAAAATTGATGCAGAAAAATATTTGGATTATTTTTTAGGGATTTAATAACACTTGCGAACAAAGACTTTTCTGTTTTTTTTCGCGCTTATTTTCTTTTTGTCTTTCTCTCTTCCTCTCGTGATGTCGACTAACTTCGAAAAGAAGCTTTTCTATGCTGACCTCTACTTTGCCGTGGGCGGCGAAGTCCAGGTTGTTTGTTCAGAGGGCCTTCAACAGCGACGCGAGAAGCGCTTGGCCCTGCTATTCGGCGATGAAATTGCCGGACGCATCAAACGAGTGCTCCCCACGCTGTGGGAGGAGGTGCTCTGCGCAAAAGGCGTCACCGAGACAGACGCCACTGAGGACGCCATTCAGGACTATCGTCGGGAGCTGGCCTTGATGGTGCATGCGCTTGTCCGCAACGGTAAGTTCGCTGATGAACAAGAGTGAATTCAAAAAAAATTATAATTATATAATATATATGTCTGGTTGGTCTTGGAAAAAAAAGTCTGATATTGTTATTTTCACATTTATTGGTACATTCTTCGGGTTGAATACTTTTATAAATATGAAAATAGATGATAATATTTATACTAATTATGAAATGACATCATTAGTATTGGTTTTATTAGGTTACATTGGTTTGTTTATCTTCAATCTCAAAAATAAATGGATATTTGGTATGATTATTGTATCAATTTTACTATCTGTTAGTATATTTAGAGTTTATAAAGCGTATTT
>ERZ807291.2020-NODE-2020-length-31604-cov-9.406447_pt1 | contig 31604 bp, 23 predicted proteins | sample MGYA00521257_ERZ807291 | MGnify/ENA primary metagenome ERZ807291 (study PRJEB31413, sample SAMN03169783) | marine metagenome | biome: Marine; feature: Water; material: Subsurface seawater | place: North Sea | collected 2011-04-28 | depth 1 m m ...
AGGCGTGAAATGAATTTTAGATATTTGTCGCATAATTGCATCATTATTAATTATAAAACTAAAAATTATGAAAAAAACTTTACTAACATTAGCTATTGCTTTAGGTCTAGCTCTAACTACAAAAGCACAGGTTATAACTTGTGTTCCTTGTGATCAAATATCTATGGTTGTAAATGTAGGAAGTGATACTACTTCACTCAATGTCTATCATGCAGGTCAATATCTAACACATCCTCAAGAACATAATATTTTTTCATGGGAATTTACAGATAATCAAGGAAATATAATATTTAAAGATACAATAGTGGATGATTCGGATTGTAGTTTTTCTCACAACTTTCCAATTACAGATACAATGAATGTAACTGTTTATCTAAGAAATGATTCAGCTAATTTGGATAGCTGGTATATTAATCAAGGATTACCCACTAATGGTAATTCAATTAACTGTCTTTTTGAAGATAAAATATATTGGATGACAGGCGAATATCCATCAGGTACACCTTGGGGAAGATGGGAGTTTGTTACTGGTGATTATTCTAATCCAGGAGTAGACTTGAATGTTGTTTTAGCTGTTGATAATTTTTCTTTACAAAAGAAAGAACTTGTAAAAATTGTTGATATTCTTGGCAGAGAAACAACTTTTAAAAATAATCACATATTGTTTTATATCTATAGTGACGGATCTACAGAAAGAAAATATATTTCAAAATAATTGAAGAATCTATATTTTTTATTAGTATTATTTCTTACTTTAAATAGTCAATATCTTTATTCTAATCAAGCAGGTACTTTAAGATTAATATGGGAAAATGAAGAGCTAACAGATTCGCTTAGATTTGCAGCATTGGATGAATTTCATGATTTATTCTCCCTTGTTATGCCTGACTCTACTCTAAGTGTACTTGATTATTATCATGAGTTAGCAATTTCAAAAGGTGCAGATCGTCAAGTGTATAGGTCAGCAGTTAGAAAAGGAAATATTCTCAGACTCCAAGATCGAATTGAAGAAGCGAGAACACATTATTATGAAGCACTAATTGTAGCGAAAAAAATGAATAATGCTAGATTAGAAGCTATCATTATTGGAAACTTTGGTAATCTTTATTTAGATCAAGGTGAATATTTTGAATCTATAAAAAGATATAACGATGCAAAGAAAATTTTCTCAACTGAAGATGATAAGCTTGGTGAAGCTAGAATGCTCAATGGTATTGGAGCGATTAATTCCCGGATAGGCAATAATGATATTGCTTTAGTTCATTATGAAAAGGCATTAAATATTTATAAAGAATTAGATACTAAAAATATTTCTTATCCTATTCTAAACAGCACAACAATATTAATGAATATAGGTCTTTTGTATACTAAAGACAACTTACTAATTAAGGCAGAAGCATCATTTCTTGAAGCTCTTAAAATACTTAAGCCCTATAATTACAAAATTTATATTTTAGGATGCTACAATACATTGGCTCGAATATATTTAGAATTAAATCAAATAGAAAATAGCTTGCTCTTTGCTAATAAAAGTTTTGATATAGCTAAAGATTTAGATACCCAAAGTGGAATTTTAGAGTCTAAAATTTTACTTGCTTCAATCAATTATCAGCTTAATAAAGATAAATCTATAGAGCAGTTAGCAAATATTTTTGAGTCAATTAGTGGCGATGGTTCTTTAGAAATGAAAAGAGAAGTTTCTGAATTGCTATACATAGGATATAAAGTTCAAAATAGATTAGATTTATCTCTTAAAATGTATGAACTTTATAATTTATACAATGATAGTATTCAAAAGAATATCGACAGTTATTCAATAGCTAGAGAAAATGTAAAAAATGAATACGAAAAAATATTGTTTGAATCTCAACTAGAAAATGAGAAAGAGAAAAACATTCTTAAATTAAATCAAATTAAGAAAATAGTTTTTATAATTTTTATCTCAATAGTTTTAATACTCTTATTAATTTACTTTATTGTATTAAATAATAAAAAAAGTAATAGAAATAGAGATGCTTTGTTAGAGGAAATTAAATTTCTTAAAGAAAACAAAGTTAATGCTATTTTCGATTCCAATAAATTTGAATTGTCTAAGCAAAAAATAGACAGTTATCTAAATAGAGTATTAAATGAAACAGATTGGAAAGTTCTTTTAATATTATTAGATAATCCAATGGTATTGAATAAAGAGATTGCTGAAAAATCTAATATGAGTATTGATGGTATTGGTTCTTCATTAAGAAGAATGTATGATTACTTTGAGATTAATGAAACTAAATATAAGAAAGTTTCCTTAATTCATAAGGCGGTTAATATTTCTGAAAGAATTTAAAATAAAAACCCACTCATTGAGTGGGGTTATCTTTTGGTGGACCTCTAGGTCCTTATTTCGAGCTTTTTTCAGAGAATTAAATAGTTGTATCTGTAAGTATTTTTAAAGATTAAAACTCTCCACTACTTTCTTCTTTTACATCATCATTTTTAATTGATGTTTTCTTATTAGGAGATTTAAAGTTTAATTTACCAATAGTATATTTGAAACTTATTCCAAATGAACGGAATGGAATTGATCTTACAGATTTCTGAGAAAAGTTGTCTCCACTAAGATCAGTTGTAAACTCTTTATTTGCTTTAAACGGCTCAATAATTCTAATTCCTAATGAACCTCTTTTATTATTGAAAGTTTTCTTTATACCAAAACTCATCATGCTAAATGTAGTAGTCGATCCTTGTAAACTTTGAGATGGAGAACGGAAAAAACCAAAAGTTTCAGCTTTCCATTTATTTCCTAATTCAACATTTCCACCTATGCTATAGCTATAAAGTAATACTGGATCTGTCCAATCATTAAATCCTAAACTTGCATCTCTACCAGTATATTGGTAAAGATTTAATGAGCCTCTAAAAGTAAATTTATTAAATCGTATTGATCCAAAATAAGAAGCTCCATATTGTTTTGTTTCACCAATATTTCTGTAAGTTAAAGTAGAAATATCATCTATAATATCTAACAATTTTTCAATTACATCTGTAGAGTGTTTGTAGTAAATTTGATAACTTCCTTGAGTTATTTTACCAAATCTATTAATTCCAATTTCAAATTGTTCTGTCAGTGTAGGGCTTAAACTAGGATTACCAATTGTTATATTTCTACTGTCATTACTATTTAAGTTCGGATTAATCTGTCTAACACCTGGTCTTGTTATTCTATTATTATAACTAAATTTAATAGATCGCATAGGACTAAACGATTTAGATAATACTATGTTAGGTAGAAAGTTATAATATGATTCATTAAAATTATCAGTTGAGTTATTCTCCCATGAGCCATTTAGGATTGTTTGCTCATATCTTAATCCAGTTTTTAGCCCTAATCCGTAAGGTAAACTTATTTCAGTTGAGATATAAGTTGAGGGCACATTTTGAGAATAATTAAATACATCTGCATTAGAATAAATACCTTCGGATAGGTTGGAGTAAACCATCTCTTTATTTCTGCTAATAAATTTTGCTCCTATTTCTAGCTTATGATCTCCTACAGGTTGCACATAGTCAAATTGAGATGTGTACTCTATTACCTTTTCATCATTGGCATTTGAAGAAATATCTCCATTATCATTTATTATTGTCATTCCATCATTTAAATCACCACCAATTTGAAATGCAAAACTTAACTTTCTATCTACATTGTCAGCAAAAGTTTTAGTGTAATCTGTAGTCCACTCCATATTTAAAGTGTTGTCTGTTTTATTAGTATAATTTTCTGAAGAGTATGATAGTGAGTCGACATCACTTTCATAAATTACTTTCATAGTATCGTTAAAAGGCATAACTCTACCTCCAAAACTAAAAGATGAATTGAATGAATTATATGCATTTAAATCATAAAAAGCACTAATATTTCCTCTGTATCCATTGTAATAATTTTCTGACGAACCTTCTTGAGAAAGATGGTTTTCATTGATTCGATTACCATTAATTGTATCCCTATCCCAATCATACCTATTATAAGAATTTGTTCCAATCCTTCCTGGCCAACTAAAATATGTACGTCCTCTTGCAGAAAGTCCAAATCTCCCTTTTCCTAATTTTAAATTTGCTCCTAACTTATTAACTTTATTTCCAATAGAGCCACTAGTGCTTAATTGATAACCGTCAATTTTTGTTTTTTTAGTGATTATATTTACAATCCCTGCATCTCCTTCACCATCATATTTTGCTCCAGGACTTGTAATCACCTCAATACTTTTAATTTGATCAGCAGGAATCATCTGTAAAGCAGTTGCTACATCTGAAGAAAAGAATGATGATTGTTTTCCATTTACTAAAAACTTGATGTTTTTACTACCTCTTAAGTTTACATTGCCATCTAAATCAACTGAAAGAAGAGGGGCTTTTCTTAAAACATCAGTGGCATCATTTTCTGAGTCGTTTAAATCATTTGCTGCATTATAAATAATCTTATCAATTCTAGTTTCATAAATTGCTTTTTCTTCTTCAATATTAATTTCACCAAGTAATTTTGAATTTTGATTTAGGGTAATATTATTATCTTTAAAGTCTGGTTTTGATTTTGAAGTTTTTACTTCAACTTTTTTATCTTCAAATCCAATAAAACTGATTCCAATAATATATTCTCCAACATTTATTCTCTCAAAAAGGAACCTTCCTTTATTATCAGTAATAGTACCCTCAATCAGTTTATTAGTTTTCATATGAGTTAAGCTTACCGTAGCGTATTCTAGTGCTTTTTTATTATCAGTACCTTTAACTTTACCAGATATATATCCTGTAAATTTTACTTCATTTTTGTTTTTTTTAGCTGCTTCTGACCAAGCATCCTCTTTTATTTTTCCAGTTGTTTCCTTTTGTTTATCTTGCCCAAGCAATAAGGTTGGAATGATTAAAAGTATAATTAGTAGTCTCTTCATTATGTATTTTTTGTTGAATATTGTAGTAGTAATTAAAGATTACAAGTTGAAGAATCAAAAAGATGCTTTTCTTTAATTATTTCAGCAACACCATGAGGTACAGAATCTTCCCAAGTTCCTACTTCACAAGCTCTAATTCTTTTTAGGATTTCTCTGGAGAATATTCCTAAAACATCAGTATTAAAATTTAAATCTTCAATACGTCCATTGCTGTGAAGATAGTTGTATAAGCCCTTAACTCTTGGGTGAATTGGAATATTAGTGCTATTTAATAATCCAGTATTATCAGTTGGTTTGTATGGGTAGAGGTAAAATCTGATATCTCTTGTAAAAATAATGCCAAATGCCTCCATAATTCCACCATTTAAGTTCCGATAATATTGTTCTTCAAACATATCAACCAAATTATCTACTCCTAATATAAGTCCCATCCTAGATTTAGTAAACTGAGATAAATATTCAATAATTTTATAAAACTTTTTGTAGTTAGAAATCATTACAGTATAACCTAATGAGCAAAGAATATCAACTCTATCTAAAAAATCTTGTTCATTAACCTCTCCATCTGCTTTTAAATTACTTAGAGTGATTTCAAAAAGAATCTGTATGTTTTTTTCTTCTACTTTTTTATTTTCTTTAAAGCTTGCAAGTCCTTTTTCAAGCATGTCAATATTAACCTTAGTAACAGGCCTAAAACTACCCCTCATTGTAAGGATATTTTTCTTATAAAGTATATCAGAAGGCTGTTGGTTAACGCCATCAGGATTGAATATCACGGCATTAGTCATTCGTTCTTTTACTAGAGTTAAACTCAACAATCTATTGTCAATATTTTCAAATGCAGGCCCCACAACTTCAACCATATTTATCTCAAATTGATCTTTACTTAAATTATCATAAAGACTTTTTAAGATAACTTTTGGGTCGTTCTGAGTAAAGCAAGCATGAAGCAAGTTAGTTCCAATAATTCCTACTGTTTCTTGTTGTAATTTTGCATCTTGATCATTCAGTTTTACATGCAAAATAAAGTCAGATGGTTTTTCTTCAGGAGTTCTTTGAAATCTTAAGCCAATCCAACCATGACCTTTAAAAGTTTTAGAATAATTGATTGTAGAAACTGTATCAGCAAAAATGAAAAATCGTGTGTCTTTGTAATTATCTCTATTTAATCTCTCTTCTAATAGTTTATACTCGTGATCCAGCATTTTCTCTAATCTAAGTTTGGAAACATACCTTCCTTTAGCTTCTTTACCGTAAATTGCATCAGAGAAATCTTTATCGTAAGCTGACATTGTTTTGGCAATTGTACCAGAAGCCGAACCAACCATAAAGAAATTTCGAGCAACCTCTTGTCCAGCACCAATCTCTACAAATGAACCATAAATGGAATCATCAAGATTAATTTGTAATGCTTTTTGTCCAGCAGTTAAAGTTACTTTGGATGTCATTTTTTTACTCATTTAAAGATTAAGTTGCAAATTTATGCAGATAATCTTTAACAAAAGCCTATTTATCTATAATTTTGCTGCCGCAGATGAAAAATAATATGAAGATAACTTTATTGGGTACTGGAACTTCACAAGGAGTTCCGGTAATTGCCTGTGATTGTGAAGTGTGTAAATCTAATAATCCAAAGGATAATAGGTTGCGTTCTTCAGTGTTGATAGAAGTAGATGGTCAAAGCATAGTAATTGATACAGGTGCAGATTTTAGACAACAAATGTTAAGAGAAAATGTGCAAAATGTTGATGCAGTTTTATTTACACATCATCATAAAGATCATGTTGCAGGAATGGATGATATTCGTGCTTTTAATCATAAGTGGAAAAAGGATATGCAAGTATATTGCACAAAATTTACTGCACATGCTTTGCACATGGAGTTTCCATATGTTTTTTCTGATAATCATTATCCAGGAATCCCTAGAGTGAATATTAACATGATAGAAAACAAACCTTTTAACATTAATGATACAACCATTATTCCTATAGATGTATTGCATTATAAATTGCAAGTATTTGGTTTTAGAATAAATGATTTTGTCTATTTAACTGATGTAAGTGAAGTTCCTGAAAAAGAAAAAGAAAAAATGAAAGGTGCAGACTTAATTATTTTAGATGCTCTTAGAAGAAATAAGCATATATCACATTTAACTCTTGATGAGGCGGTTGATTTGTTGCAAGAATTAAATCCTAAAGAAGCTATCTTAACTCACATATCTCATTTAATGGGTTTGCATGATGATGTAAATAAAGAATTGCCTAAAAACATTCAATTAGCGTATGATATGCAACAAATTATTTTGAATACATAAAACAATAATTATAATAATTTTGATACTCTAATGAATTAATCTTATTTTTACAAAAAAAAAAAATGAAAAAAGTAATTTCTCTTATATTAGTTTCAATATTTTCTATTGGATTATTTGCAACAAAACACAATCATACTGACAAATATGAAGTAAGGTATGTGAAAAAAAAATCTGAACTCAGCAAACAATATCAAGAGCAATTAAGGAATACTCAATTATGGCAAAATTTTCATTACAATAACCCTGAATGGTTTGTTATTTTTAATGAAGAAAATCAATTGCCACATAGGGCATTTGGTGAGCCAATTTATACAAATGATTTAATCTCATTTTTAGAAACTAGTAATTTTAATTTACCTAATGATTTAAGATTAAAATCAGAAATCAAAAATGATAAGCATACTAATAAAAGTTATGTACAGTTTTATAATAACTTGGAAGTAATTGGAAGTAATTTATATGCAAAATTCTCTCTAAATAATGAGTTGATTGCATTCGGATTAGATGTTTATAATGATATCAATTTAAGTATTATTCCTACTATCTCTGAGCAAAATATTATTTCTTTTGCAACAACAAGTATCACTAATAATATCACTAATGTTGTAGTAAGTGATGATTTAAAGGTTTTAGCAATACCTACTTTTCGAAAGTATGATTACAGACTAATTTACGAAATTAAATTTAGTACCAAAATAGAGGAGGGACCTGCTAATTATATTTGTTATGTTGATGCAAATAACGGAGAACTTTTGATGCGTAAGAACACAGTGTTGTATGAAGCGCCACCCACAGGAACAGCTACAGTATCTGGAGAGGTTTATCCAACTAATCCTTACGATCCAGCAATTGTTCAGAATTTTAAATATTTAAAAGCAATTGACCAAAGTACTAATACAAACTACTATACTGATAATAATGGAGATGTAGTACTGCCAATGAATATTGGTACACAAGTTAGATATAAGCTTGAAGGTTTGTATGCTGATGTTCAAACTAATTCAAACACATCAGATATTTTTCAAAATCTAGCAGTTACTAATAATATAGTCTTTGACAATTCTAATTCTACAATACAAGAAAGAACTGCATATCAAGCAGTTAATAATATTCATGATCATTTTTTATATACATTTCCAAATTATCCTCCTAACGGGGCCCTCAATGACCCTATGGAGACTAATATTGATGAGGCAGGAAGTTGTAATGCGTTTTATGATGGCAGTTCTATTAATTTTTATGCAGCTGGGGGGGGGTGTAATGCTACGGGTAATGTAGCTGATGTTGTTTACCATGAGTATGGACATGCAATTAATGGAAATAGATATAATGGAACTTCCTGGAGTGGAGGTATGCAGAATGGAGGCTTAAATGAAGGGTATGCAGATATCTGGGCATTATCCTTATCGGTATCACCTATTCTTGGAATAGGCTTTTATGACAATGACCCTACAGGATTTGTAAGAAGATATGATCAAGATAGAAAAGTCTATCCTCAGGATTTGGTAGGAGAGGTGCATGCTGATGGGGAAATTATTGCAGGTGCATTTTGGGATTTATATCTAAATTTTGGCAGTATGTCCCAAATGCTTGATTTATTTAAATATACTTATGATAGTGGAATTGATGGACCTGATGGTGATGAGGGTTCTATTTATACAGATATTCTACTTGAAGTGCTTTATGCTGATGATAATGATGCTAATTTAACAAATGGAACTCCTAACGATGCTGCAATTGTAAGTGCCTTTGCACTACACGGTATTACACTGCTTTCTAATGCAGCTATCTCACATAACCCCGTGAGTGTTGCAGCTGGAAATACTGGTATCAATATCAGTGCAAGTGTAGGTATTACTTATCCTTGGGCTTTGGGTTCTGCTGATTGTTACTACAGATTGAATGATGCTAACTCTTGGAATAATATGCCAATGAGTGGTACATCTTCATTTACAACAACTATTCCTTCACAACCAAATGGAACTATAGTTGCTTACTACATCTCATTAACTGATAACTATGGAAACGAATCAGCAGTTACACCAGTTGCGGCAAATTTAGCGCCAGTTAACAATGCCAATTTACCATATTTTATTTTAGTAGGTTATGAATTGTCAGAAGAAGAAGATTTTGACTTTAGTTTTGGTTTTTGGCAGACAGGTACAATTAGTGATAATGCTACTACAGGAATATGGGAGATAGGTTCTCCAATAGGTTCGTTTGCTGACCCTTCTGATCCTTCAACAATTTGCCAGACTGATGCTCAGCACACTTTAGGAGGTTTTCAATGTGCTTTTACTGGCAATGCAGCATCAATAAATGATGGATTAGGAACTAATGATGTTGATGGAGGTCATACAACTTTATTATCGCCATATTATGATTTAACTTCATACACTAATCCTGCTTTCTCTTATTATAGATGGTACACAAATAGCCCTGCAAGTGGTGCAAATCCTGGAGCGGATTGGTGGCAAGTGCTTATTACTGATGATGGAGTAAATTGGCATTATGTTGAGAATAATAAAAGCTCTGATATTAGCTGGAGAAAATTTGCATTTAGAGTTTCGGATTATGTAAATTTAACAAATAATATCCAACTTAAGTTTATTGCCTCTGATAGTTTGCGTTTGGGTCAAAACCTTGATGGAGGAAGTTTGGTTGAAGCTGCAATTGATGATTTAATCCTTTATGAAGTTGCTTCTACTACAACATCAATTGATAATTTAAAGGGAATAAAACCTGATTTAGTAAAAATTACTGATTTATTGGGTAGAGTAGTTAATGTTGATGAGATGGTCGATAAAACTACTTTGCTTTATATTTATAGTGATGGTACTATAGAAAAGATAGTTTTTACTAAATAATTCCTAAATATGAAAAAGTTACTTTATTTATTTCTAATACCTTCTTTTGTTTTCTCTCAGAGTTGGATTGATAAAATGCAAGATCCAACAGTGAATTTTTATGAAACTCAACAAGAATTTGAAGAATTTTGGGAGAATAAAACTATTGAAAAAGGAAAAGGTTGGAAACAGTTTAAGAGGTGGGAAAATTTTATAGCACCTCGTGTTTATCCAGATGGAATAATTCGACCTGAGATTTTACTAGAAGAATTTAATAAGCTTGAAGATTATAATAATTCTAATATGTTACCAAACAGTACTTGGACACAAGTTGGCCCTAATGATGTCCCTCTACAGTCTAACGGTGATAAGAGAGGTATAGGTAGAGTTAATACTGTGGCGTTTCATCCTACAGATGCAAATATATTATTCATTGGAGCACCTGCAGGAGGCTTATGGAAAACAGATGATGGAGGCCAAACTTGGCAAACAAGCACAGATTTTCTGACAAATTTAGGTGTTTCTGATATAGCTATTAACCCAAATAATCCAGATCATATTTACGTTATAACAGGTGATAGGGATGGAGGAGATACTTATTCTTATGGTTTAATGAAATCTTTAGATGGTGGAAATACATTTAATTCTACGGGTTTATCATTTAATGTAGTAAATCAGTTTAAAGGTAATAGAGTATTAATTGACCCAACAAATACAGATATAGTAATTGTAGCAACTAGTAATGGTATTTATAGATCAGTTGATGCTGGCATCTCATTCAATCAGACGTATTCTGGGATTAATATGACAGATATAGAATTTCACACTACAAATAATAGTATTATTTATGGAGCTTCTAAAGGTAATACTTCAATATATAAATCTACAGATAATGGGGTTACCTGGAGTCAGACAGGCTCTGGGTTACCTTCTACTGGAGATGTTGTAAGAGCTTGTGTTGCAGTTACAATAGATAATCCACAGGTTGTTTATGCAATGTTTGGAGGTATTGACAATGGATTCTATGCAGTTTATAAATCTACTAATGAAGGTCAGACATGGACACTGCAATCTAATAGTCCAAATTTATTAGGTTGGGATTATGATGGTTCAGATAATGGAGGACAAGCATGGTATGATCTAGCATTTGCAGTATCTCCTATTGATGAAGATGTATTATTTGTTGGAGGAGTAAATTGCTGGAAATCTACTGATGGCGGTCAGAGTTGGAATATTAATACTCATTGGTATGGTGCTAGTGGAACAACATACATGCATGCTGATGAGCATATGATAAAATATAATCCTTTAAACAACTATATCTATTCAGGTAATGATGGAGGACTTTATTTTTCTAATGATAACGGTAATAATTGGACTGATATATCTGATGGTCTTCATATTACTCAGTTTTATAGTTTAGGAGTGTCACAAACAGTACAAGATAAGGTAATTACTGGTTCTCAAGATAATGGTACATTTTTAAAAACAAATACAACTTGGGATGCGGTAATTGGTGGAGATGGTATGGAGTGTATTATTGATTATACAAACTCTAATATAATGTATGGTGCACTTTATTATGGTGATGTCAGGAAATCTACAAATGGAGGTAATGGTTTTTCTACAATTAGTACTGGTAATGGTGCATGGGAAACACCATATGAATTAGATAAAAATAATCCAAATATTATTTATATAGGTTATGATGAGTTAGTGCAAAGTACTGACGGAGGGAATTCATGGAATCAGATAACTAATAATCAAACTAATGGTAATAGAATAGATGAGATAGGTCTATCAAAATCGGATGCAGATAGAATTTATATTAGTGATGGTTCAGATATGTTTAGAACTACTAATGGTGGGGGCAGTTGGAGTCAAATTGATAATAATGGTTTACCAAATAAATCTATTACATATATACTTGTAAATCCAAATGATGAGGATATAGTTTGGGTAACTCTTTCCGGTTATACTTCTGGAGAAAAAGTATATAAAAGTTTGGATGGAGGTAATAGTTGGAATAATATATCGTATTCCCTACCAAATGTACCTGTTAATTGTATTGAGATAGATAAAGGAAATACTGCTGAAACCGTTTATATTGGAACAGATTTGGGTGTTTGGACTATTGACTCAACAGTTAGTAGTTGGAATCCGTTTAATCAAAATTCACTACCTAATGTTATAGTGAATGAACTTGAAATGCAACATCAGTCAAACACATTATTTGCAGCAACTTATGGTAGAGGTTTATGGAGTATAGGTCTTGATATCACTTCACCTCCAACTGCAGATTTTTCTTATACTGATTCAATTTTTTGTATTTTACCTGCAAGTGTAAGTTTTATAAATAATTCATATTACTCTAATTCATATTATTGGGATTTTGGAGATGGTAATACAAGTATATTGGCTAATCCTACACATACTTACACTAATTATGGAACATTTACAGTGTCATTAATTGCTAATGGACCTTTAGGTACTGATAGTGTGATTAAGCAGCAAATTATTAGCATTGATCCAAATAATCCTTGTATTATTACATTGCCAAATTCCGGTAATGGAACACTTAGCATGTGTAATGGAACATTATATGATGTTGGCGGTCCTAATGGTGTCTATTATCCTTCAAGTAGTTCTTCTATGACTATTTCACCTTCGGGTAGTAATCAAATAACTTTAAATTTTTCGTTCTTTGATGTTGAAGAGCCAAGTAATGGTTCTTCTACATGTGATTATGATTATCTTGAAATATTTGATGGTCCTGATGCAACAGCAACATCATTAGGCCAATACTGTAATGTGTTAACAGGCAGTCCTGGTGTTATTACTTCAAGTGGTGGTTCAGTTACTATTTTATTAGAATCAGATGGCGGTTTAGAAGAAGCTGGTTTTGCAGTTGATTGGAGTTGTACTTTTCCAAGTTCTCCTCCAGTAAGTTCTTTTAATTTTAGTGATAGTTTGAGTTGTAATTCCACAATAGCATTTACTGACTTATCTAGTAATGGTCCAATATCATGGCAATGGGATTTTGGTGATGGTAATACTTCTATTAGTCAAAGCCCGATACATACTTATTCTAATGCAGGAACTTATACGGTAAAATTAAAAGTCACTAATGCATTTGGTTCAGACAGTTTAGTTATAAATAATGCAATTACTATACTTGATTTGTCTTTAGAAGCTGTTAATGACACATCATGTGGAGCTTCAAGCTTTGATTTGTTTGTTAATTCAAATTCTGGAATTGTACATTGGTATGATGATCCAAGTTTACAAAATTTATTAGATACTGGTAATTCTTTTTCTACTCCTATAATTAATATGACAACATCATATTATGTGCAATCAGAATTCCAATTTAATACTATAAATGGTGGTGCAATAAACAATTCAATTGGAAATGGAGCGTATTTTAATAATGATCAATATTTAGTCTTTAATGCCTCAAAAGAATGTGTAATTAAGTCATCTATTATTTATGCTGAGTCCTCCAATACAATTCTTTTTGAATTAAGAAATAGTAACGGTGTAGTTATTGATGATACGATACTAAATGTTATTGCTGGCCAGCAACAAGTAATTCTAAATTTTGATGTTCCAATAGGTAATGATATGCAGCTTGGTGTTGCTGCTGGTGCACTTCAAAACAGTGGTTTATATAGAAATAGTAATGGTGCAAATTATCCATATAATTTTGATAATTTATTATCAATCACACAATCAAGCGCAAGTACAAATCCTTATGGGTATTATTACTTTTTTTATGATTTAGAAGTTAAAAGACAATCTTGTTTTTCTAGTGTCAAAGAAGTTAAGGCAACAATTAATAATGCTACAAATTTAATACAAAATATTTCTATTTGTAATGGAGATAGTATTGTTATTGGTTATAATACTTATACTAATCAAGGAACTTATATTGATTCATTTCTTACAACGAATGGATGTGATAGTATATTAACTACAAATTTAATCGTTGGTGCAGCAGTACAGTACTTTCAAAACTTTAATTTGTGCAGTGGACAAGGAATTCAAGTTGGGAATAATTATTACACTACTACAGGCATATATATGGATACTATTGGTATTAGTGGGTGTGATAGTATCATAATTACTGATTTAGTAGTTTTTTCAACTCCTTTAACAGTTACAAATAATCAAACTATTTGCCAAGATGAAGTATATAATATAGGTTCAAATACTTATTATGCACCTGGCTCTTATTTTGATGTATTGCAAACTGCAAATGGTTGTGATAGCGTAGTAAATACATTACTTACTGTATTGCCACCAACTTTTTATTACAATTATGTTAGTTTATGTGATGGGGATTCAGTTTCAGTTGGATCGAATACTTATAATACAGCAGGAAACTATATAGATACTTTAAGTTCGACTAATAGTTGTGACAGTGTCGTTTCAACAGAGGTTAGTTTGACATATCTTGAAGTTGGAATCATTTTAAACAATAATGTATTACAAGCAAATACCCTTTTAGGAAATCCATCTTCTTACTTATGGAATACACTAGATACTACTTCTTCTATTCAAATTAATGGATCTGGAGATTACTGGATGATTTCAACTGACGCTAATGATTGTGTAAGTGATACTGTTTTTTACACTGTAACTCATTCTCTTATAGATAATTTGTTTGCTAGTAGTTTTAATATTTATCCTAATCCAACAACTGGAATTGTAAATATTGAATTTGCAAATATTTTAGAAAATACAAAAGTGAAATTATATAATGTACTTGGAGAAATTGTAGCTAAAAAGGTGGTAGAAAAAACTAATCGTAAATCTACTATCAAGATTGATATATCACCTTTTGCTAAAGGAATATATTTTATTGAACTTGAGTCAGATAAAAGTATTGTTAACTATAAGTTGATTCTAAGATAAATTGACAAAGCATATTCCTATTGAAATGTTTACATCAGTTTGGTGGTTTGGATTGCTATCTTCTGTATTTACAATTATTGTTATTTTAGTTACTTTAAAAGGCAAAAGCAATCAAGTTAAAGCTTACTCATCTTATGTTTTTGCATTCTTATTATCTTTTATATATATAATTACTAATGTAATTGCAATTAATAATAATACTTGGAATTTATTACAAAATTTACCTTTTCAAATTTGTTATATTTCCTTAATCATTGGAATAATTGTTTTAATAAATAAAAAACAATGGATGTTTGAATGGATGATATTTATTGCATCACTAGCAGGATTGTATGCTATCATAACTCCAGTTCTAACAATAGGAAATTCACCATGGTTCTATTTTGAATTCTACTTTTTACATGCAGGTATAGTTTTTATACCTTTATATTTACATATTATACATAATATGAGGTGCCGATTTAATTCTTGGTGGAAAACGTTACTAAGAAATCAGATTACTATTATGATATTGTTAATCTTCAATTTTTCTACTGGAGCGAATTACATGTTTTTAATAGAAAAACCAATTGTAAATCATATTTTTTTAATAGGGGAGTGGCCGTTCTACGTAATTATAATAAACTTAATAGTTATTGGGCATGTTTATCTAGTAAATAAGTTTATCGTTTCTCAGTAAAATATTAAAAATGCTTCTATCATTTTTTGCTTTTAATGAAGATTACAGTTAAAGTATCATTATTATTTTTACGTTAACATTTGTTTAAAGTAATCAATTCTTACCGACAAAAGTGTATTTTTTCATAATTAAATTAACATTTCTCTGCACATTTGATCCCATCAATAGCAGCAGAGATAATTCCTCCAGCGTAACCTGCGCCTTCACCACAAGGGAATAATCCTTTTATTTGTGGATGCTGATATGTTTTTCTATCTCTAGGAATTCTGACAGGTGAAGAGCTTCTACTTTCAGGTGCGTGAACTACAGCTTCATTAGTTAGATATCCATTCATTTGTTTGCCAAATTGTCTAAACCCTTCTTGTAGATTGGTATTTACATAATCAGGTAAAATATCACATATTTTAGATGAAGTTGTTCCAGGAAAATAAGAAGTATCTGGTATATTAGATGACTGTTTGTTAATTGTAAAATCTACTAATCTTTGTGCAGGTACTTTTTGAGTTCCCCCTGCAAGTTTGCAAGAAGCTTGTTCTATTTCTCTTTGGTAATACATTCCAGCAAGTGGTCCTTTGTCAGCATATTTTTTAAAATCCTCTACTTTTAATTCTACTACAATTCCAGAGTTAGAAGTTTTATAATCCCTTCTTGAAGGTGACCATCCATTTGTAACTACTTCACCTGGGTTTGTTGCGCAAGGAGCAATTATACCACCAGGACACATACAGAATGAATATACTCCTCTTCCGTTTACTTGTTGTACAATGGAATATGGGGCAGGAGGTAAATATTCTCCCCTTGACCCACATTTGTATTGTATTTTGTCAATTAATTCCTGAGTATGTTCCACTCTAATTCCTAAAGCAAAAGCCTTAGCCTCTATTTCTATTTCTTTTTTATGCAGTAACTCAAAAATATCTCTTGCTGAATGCCCAGTTGCAAGTATTATTTTAGGAGCATCTATTAATGTTCCGTCCTGTAATTCAATTCCTGTTACTGCATTATTTTTAACATTGATGTCTATGACTCTACTATTAAACATTAGTTTTCCACCATATTCAATAATTGTTTCTCTTATGGACTTAATGATCTTAGGTAGTTTATTTGTACCAATATGAGGATGAGCTTCAATTCTTATATTTTCAGTTGCACCATGCTGTACCAATATATTTAGTATTTTATTTACATCACCTCTTTTTTTGGAGCGAGTATATAGTTTTCCATCAGAATAAGTACCTGCACCACCTTCACCAAAGCAGTAGTTTGAATCTTCATTAACTATATGTTCTTTTGTGAGTTTAGCTAAGTCAAGTCTTCTACTTTGTACATCTTTCCCTCTTTCTAATATTATTGGTTTTTTTCCTGTTTCAATAAGCTGTAAAGCGGCAAATAGTCCTGCAGGACCAGACCCAATAATTATTACTTCATCTGCTTTACTTACATCTTTATAATTAGGAATATCTTCTTCCTTTTTAATAAATTTTTCATCAATATAAACATCTAATTTCAGATTTATTTTTGTAATCCTTTGTCTTGCGTCTATTGATCTTTTTATAATCTCAATATGTTGGATATTATTTTTTTTTGTATTTGTTTTTTCAGAAACTACTTTTAAAAGTAATTCAGGATTTGCAGCCACTTCTGGTAGCACTTGAAGTTGTATATTTGTAATCATCAAGACAAAATTACATATTAGTTATAATAAATGGCTTTTCTGTATATATTTGTTGCATGAGATTTTTCTTGATTTTTATTTTACCATTTCTTTCGTTAGTTGTCCTTGGTCAGGAAAAAGTTATAGTTACTGATTTTAAAATTTTAAATCATGATACCATATTCATCTCTGATATTTCTGAAGTTAAAATTTTAGAATTTAAAAACATAATGGAAAAAAACCAATATCTCATTCTTAAAAGAAGAATTTTAAAAGTGTATCCTTATGCAGTTTTAGCTAAAGAAAAATTAAACTCAATTCAATTAGGATTAGATACTATTCCCAAAAGAAGACATAAAAAACGATATACTAAGGATTTTGCTAAATGGGTAAAAGAGGAATATACGGATAGACTTAAAAACTTAACAATGTCTGAGGGAAAAATTTTAGTAAAACTAATTTATAGAGAAACAAAAACAACTTCCTATGAAATAGTTAAATCTTATAGAGGTAGGTTTAACGCTTTTTTTTGGCAAACTATGGCTAAGCTGTGGGACAACAATTTAAAAACAGAATATGATCCTATAAATATCAGAGAGGATATGCTAATAGAACATATTATTAATCAAGCTAAATCAGATGGTGAGAATAATTGAGATTTACATGTTTAAATAGAAATCCTTACAAAGACTAATGTACTCCTTTGTGTATTGATGCCTGTCAACTTCAATAGTTAGTTCTTGCTTAATCAGTTCTGATTTTGCAAAAGAAAACTCCATCATTATTCTTTTTATTTGAGAAGAAATATTTCCTTTTATAAAGCAAATTTTATTTAGAAATAAATTATTCTTATTTGCTAAATCACAGAATTTAGTTTTGCTATCAAACGGAATGATTATAATTAACTTGCCATTTTTTTCCAGTAGTGCTTTTGATTTTTTAATTAAATATTTAAAAGGGAGCGTGTGAGTATTTCTAGCAAGATTTCTTTCTGAATATTTAGATTTGGTACAGCCACTAAAAAATGGAGGATTACTGATAATTAAATCAAATTTTGAACTTGGATTAAAAGATTGTAATGAAGAATGAATTATCGAAATTCTATTACTCCATTTGGATTTTTTACAGTTTTCAGTTGCTTGTTTAAAAGCATTGATTTCAAGCTCAATCCCTTTAATAAGTGATGATGAGTTTCTTTGAGCAGCCATTAAACAAATTAATCCAGTACCGCATCCTATATCAAGGATATTCCTTGAATTTTCTAAATCTGACCATGAACCAAGTAAAACGCCATCAGTTCCAATTTTCATTGCAGATCTATCTTGTGCAACTTCAAATTGTTTAAACTTAAAATCGGACATCAATTTTCTTTTGAAAAACTTCTTATAAGCAAAAGTATAATAAAAGCTTGCAATGATATTAAAAAGTAGTGAAGTATACTTATTTGGGTTTGAGACTCATTAATTTCAAAGCCATATTCTAATACTTTGTAGAATAAAAATGAAGCTCCTAAACCTACTAAATAACCGATCTGTTTATTTACGTCAATCTTTCCAAGTAACTCTTTATCTTTGGCAACTAAAGTTTCTGCTCTTACTAAATACCCACCAAAAATAAAAGTCAGTTGGTATCCTATATAGATTAAAAGGGCAGAGGTTAGGGTGTACTGTAAAAGTAAAAAAGTAATAATTGTTAAAAGCATCACTACCTCAACTAATAAGGAAATCTGAAAGAAACTTTTAATATTAAGCAGTTTCTCATAGAATTTTGCAATTACTAGCATTGCTCCAGCTAAAACCATTCCACCTATTGAGTAAATTGAAGGATCTAAAGGTTTGTAAATTGTAAATAAGATGCCAATCGATAGGCCTGTAAATGATGAGTTAAAAAGTTTGTATGCTAAAAATGTTTGGTTATTTAACTTCATAACTTTTTCTATTTAGTAATAGGTTAATCTTCTAACTTTAGCAATCTGCTTTGCTAATCTGATAACCTGTTTAGTGTATCCAAACTCATTATCATACCAAATGTAAAGAACTACATCTTTTCCTTCTTCAGTACATATAGTTGCATTACTATCATAAATTGAACAACAAGTATTTCCTATAATATCAGTAGAAACTAAATCTGGGTCAACTTGATAGTTAATTTGATTCACTAAGTTTCCTTTCAATGCTGCATCTCTCATAGTTGCATTCATATCATCAATAGAAGTCTCTTTATCAAGTGTTAATTTTAAAATAGCTAATGAAACATTTGGAGTAGGAACACGAACTGCATTTGCAGATAATTTTCCTTCCAAAGATGGAATTACTTTAGTAACTGCTTTTCCTGCACCAGTTGAAGTAATTACCATATTTATTGCAGCTGAACGACCTCTTCTTGGTTTTTTATGCATATTATCCAATAGATTCTGATCATTTGTATATGAATGAACAGTCTCTAAGTGACCTTTTACTACATTATATTTATTTTCAACTATGTGTAAGATAGGAGCAATACAATTAGTTGTGCAAGAAGCTGCTGAGAAAATATCTGTAGCATCAACATCAATATTTGAAGAATTAATTCCGTAAACTATATTAGGTATTCCTTTTCCTGGAGCTGTTAATAAAACTTTACTAACTCCTTTTGCTTGTAAATGACGCGCTAAAGCTTCTCTGTCAGTAAAAGCACCAGTATTGTCAATTAATAATGCATCATTAATACCATGTAGAGTATAATCAATTTCTTCAGGGTTTCCTCCATCAATAAATTTAATTACTTGACCATTTACAATTATAGATTGGTTAGGTAAATCAACATCAACCACACCTTTAAAAGCGCCATGTACTGAGTCTGTTCTTAATAAGTCAGCTCTTTTTGCAATTTGAGCATCGGTTAATTTTCTTACAACAATTGCTTTTAACCTTAATTGTTGTCCTTTTCCTGCTTGTTTTATTAGCTCTCTTGCTGCTAATCTTCCTATTCTTCCAAAACCATAAAGGATAACATCTTTTGCTTTGTTTGCTGAAGCTGATTTCCCAATTATATGGCTTAATTTATCTGTTAAAAAAGTTTTTGCATCTGATGCATTATTTTCAATGTACTCTGCAGTTAATAATCCTATATCAATTTTAGATGGAGCTAAATCCATATTAAGCATTTCACTTGCTAAAAGAGCAGCAACTTCAACATTGTTTTCTCTACCTACAACTTTATTAGCGTAAGAGATATTGTTCATTAACTCAGAAACACCAATTTCTAAAAGTTGATTTCTAAAAATAATCAATTCAATTCCTTTATCGTACATTAAAGTTCCTACAGAATTCAGTAGGTTAACACCTGATTTTTCTTTGTTTAGCCAATTGTTTAGTTGGTTTTGATAAGATTTAGCCATTGTTTATTTTTAATTATTAATTTCCTGCAATAATAGATAATCTTAGTAAATAAAACTTGATGATAATTATAAAAAATAATTATTAAATAATGTGTTATTAAATTGATTAATAAAAACAATTTTCATACAAAATAATAATAAAAAAAATAAACATATAATAATAATTTTATGTATATAAGTATCTGATTTTGTGATTATTAGGATTTTTTATGAAGATTTAACTTGTTTATGTTTGTTTATATATTTTTTAATAATAGTTTTTTTTGTATTTTTGCAACTATTATTAATTAACTATAAAAAATATGAAAAAGATTTACAGTATGCTGGTAGTCGCTATTTTAGGCACTACAACAATGTTTGGACAAGGTTTAGGAGCAAGTTTAGATTATGCAATGTGGAATGGTACAATGATTGAAAATTCTGAAACTTCAGGATCAACAATTCTTGCAGTTAACTATACTCACAATTTATCTGAAAAGATGAACTTAGTAGGTTCTGTTGGTTATGGAATGGGTTTTGGTGTTGTTCCTATGAAAGCAGATTTGAATTATGGAATTACAAATAAACTTTCTACTAATTTAGGAATAGGTCTTTATATGATTGATAATGAGACATATGATGCAAATGCTATAGGTGTTGATGGGGAGGAAGCTTCAACTAATGAATTCGGAATTAACCTTGGTTTAAGCTATCAAGTTACTTCGTCTATCTCTTTAGGATTTAATTACAACATGATTAAGAGTGGTGATTACGATTTTAATGGAATGCAATTCGGATTATCATATGCTTTTGGTGGAAAATCAACTGATTCAAAAAAAGATATTGAAAAAAAATAACTTTAAATAACTAACTAAAAAAAATTATTATGAAAAAAATGTACAAATTATTACCCATTTTTATTGCAACTATATTTTTATCTAGCTGTGGTATAGTTAAGAATAGTGGGAAATACCATGAAAAATCAATTTCTAACGCTCAGATTGACACTGATGAGTTACATGCTGACATGGAAATAGATGAAACAGAAAAAATCTCAGGTCGTGCAACTGCTACTTACTTCTTATTCTTTAAACTTTCAGGTGACAATCACTATGCTGATATTAGTGGAGGAGGTTTTGATGTTCCATTTTCAAAAACTGCAGGGCCTAAAAAAGCTGCTCAATACAAAGCTCTTAACTCAGCTAAAGCAGATTTTATTGCAAAACCAAGTTATACTATTAAAAAAACAACTTATTTACTTGGCCTTATGACAATTGTTGATGCTGACGTAAGTGGTTATGGAGGTGTTTATAAAAACTTTAAGCAAGTAGATCCAATGGAAAGGGATCTTGAAAATGCAGTAAATAAGAAATTAGTTGAAAAATTAAATTTAAATAAATAAACTATGAAAAAATTATTATTATTAATGGCAGTAGCTTTTATGTTTGCTGCCTGTAATAAATGCAAGGAATGTACTTTCGAATATGGAGGTACAACTGATCAATGGACAACTTATGATACAAATGGAAATATAGATACTCATGGTGATCAAATTGTGGAGGTATGTAGTGATAACTTTGAATCAAAAAAAGATTTCAAGGATTACATAGAAGCTATAGAAGATGATGGTGCTGATTGCAGAAGTGATTTCTGGAATTAGAAGAAGTGACAATAATAAAAAAGGAACCAATTGGTTCCTTTTTTTATGCTTCTAATATTCCTTTTATAATATTGCAGCCTTCAATTATTTCTTTTTCAGAAATAATTAATGGGGGAGTTATTCGAATAGCAGTTTTGGTAAATAAGAAGTAAAAAAGAATCAATCCTTTTTCTAATGATTCTTCAACTACTTCTTTAGCTAATTCTTCATTTTCAAATTCAATGCAAAGCATCAAACCGCTTCCTCTAATCTCTTTGATTTTTTGGTGGTGCAAATGCGTTCTGAATAGTTGTTCTTTTTGTTCTACTTCTTTCATTGTATTAGCAGATAGCAAATATTCTAAAGTTGCAAGAGATGCAGCACAGTTAACAGGATGACCACCAAAGGTTGTTATGTGACCTAATTTGGGTTCAAAAGTTAATAAGTTCATTAATTCCCAAGATGATATAAAAGCCCCAATCGGCATTCCTCCACCCATTCCCTTGGCTATGCACAATATATCAGGTATAACATTATATTTTTCAAAACCAAAAAGTGTTCCTAATCTTCCAAAGCAAGTTTGTATTTCATCAAAGATTAATAAGGTTTGAGTTTCATTACATTTTTCTCTTACTTTCTGTAAAAAATTATTTTTTGGTGAAACAAAACCTGTCCCTCCTTGTATGGGTTCAATTACAACTGCAGCAGTTTGTTTTGTTATATTTAATAATGATTCAACATCATTATATATTATCTGATTACAATTAGGTAATAAAGGACGGTATTTTGCTTTATGTTCTTCATTTCCCATTATAGAAAGTGCCCCTTGTGTAGAACCATGGTAAGAGTCTCTACAAGAAATAATTTCAGAGCAACCTGTAGCTCTTTTGGCTAATTTCATAGCACCTTCAATAGCTTCTGCTCCAGAGTTTACAAAGTATGTTGTACTTAAATTTCCAGGCAAATTATCTGCTAAAAGCTGTGCTAGTTTGTATTGTGGAGGTTGTATATATTCTCCATACACCATTACATGAGTATATTTATCTAGTTGTTCTTTTACAGCATCAATAATAATGGAGTTGGAGTGCCCTAAAGTACAGGCAGAAACTCCTGCTACAAAATCTAAATATTGTTTCCCATTAATATCTGTAATATAACTACCATTTGCACTTTCAATTTCTATACAAGATGGAAAAGGGAAGGTTTGAGCTTGGTGTTTTTTAAAAATGTTTTTCGGCACATCCATTTTATTTTCTAGTAATCACTTTTTTAGCAGAATCAACAATAGCATTTCTATCAATACCGTATTTTTCCATCAATTTCATTGGAGGTCCGCTTTCTCCAAAGCAATCATCCATTCCTACCATTTCAATAGGAGTAGGGTTTTTTCTTGATAGAAGTTGAGCAATACTGTCTCCAAGTCCGCCATTAAGCATGTGTTCCTCAGCAGTAACAACACATTTTGTGTTTGCTACAGCTTTTAAGATTGCATCATTGTCCAAAGGTTTAATGGTATGTAAGTTAATTACTTCTGCAGAAATTCCTTCTGATTCTAAAGTCTTTGCAGCTTCTAAAGCTTCCCATACTAAATGCCCAGTAGCAAATATAGTTACATCATTTCCTTCTTTTAAATGTAATGCTTTTCCTATTTCAAATTTTTGATCAGATGATGTGAAATTAGGAACTTTTGGTCTTCCAAATCTTAAATAAACTGGGCCTATATAATCAGCAATAGCAATAGTTGCTGCTTTGGTTTGGTTATAATCACAAGTATTAATAACAACCATGTGAGGTAGCATTTTCATCATGCCAATATCTTCCAGCACTTGATGAGTAGCCCCATCTTCACCTAAAGTAATCCCAGCATGTGAAGCGCAAATTTTTACATTTTTACCAGAATATGCTACTGACTGACGAATTTGATCGTAAACACGAGAAGTAGAAAAGTTAGCAAAAGTTCCTGTAAAAGGTATTTTACCTCCAATAGTCATACCAGCAGCAATACCAATCATATTTGCCTCGGCAATACCAATCTGGAAAAATCGTTCAGGATTTTCATCTTGAAAATCATTCATTTTTAATGATCCTGTAAGATCAGCACAAAGTGCAACTACATCTGGGTTTTTTCTTCCTAATTCTGTTAATCCTGCTCCAAATCCTGAGCGTGTATCTTTCATTTCCATTGTTAATAGATTTTAATAAGTTCTGATTGTCCTGATCGAAGTTTAAAACTTTCTTCTGTTGTGTAAATATGATTTTTAGCTGATATTGCCCTAAAAACAACTTTATAATTTCCAGGTAATAACGTTAATCTGTGTTGTGTTTTTTCACCTTTAAAATGATATATCTGCTCCATTTCATCACCATTGGTAATATACAAACCTCCATATCCTTTTGATGGTAGTATGATATTAGCCAAACCAGGAGCAGCAATTGAATAGGTAGTTATAGTGCTTTGATTTACTTCTACATCATAAAACTTTTTTCTTGGTAAAGTTAAAAGTTCAATATCGTATCTTCCAATTAAGTATTTCTCAATTTCATTAATTTCTTGAACATTTAAAGTAGTGTCAACTCCAGATGGACGAACAATATATTGGTATTTAATCTTAGAATTCATTTTAATTTCTAATTCACCCTGAGGGGTGATTAGCGGAATTATAGTGTGTTTTGCTGGCGTAAGAGTAATGTCACTAACACTTACAGGAGGAATTGTATGTGCCACAACTTTATAAGACAAAACAGGATCAATTACCATAGTATCTGGATTGCCAAAAGCATTCATTGTATGAATGTAATTGTATTTTGAAGTTCCTGTAAAATCATTGTAAAAAGTAAGGTTTACATTAGTTTCAGTTGCCTCTCCATTTTCATCTAACAAGTTTACTTGAGCTGTTGTATTGTCAATAACATGTGAGATTACTATATTTAAAATATTTGTGAAATCAGCTTCTTTACTTGCATCAAAAAATCTACCAACACAATCAAATGATTTTTTCCAACTTTCATCAAGCCCAACACCAATAACGAATGGTTTTAAAATAATCCCTTTTCTTTGATAAAGTCGAGAAACTGCACAAGGATCCATGCCGCATTCTTCTTTTCCATCAGTAATAAGTATTACTATATTTCTTGCATCACCATTAGGAAAATCTTTTGCTCCCTCTTCTAATGATCGAGCTATTGGGGTTGTTCCTCTAGCTCTAATTACTTTTAATTTCTTTTTTATTATATCTACAGCAAATTCTGCTTTTAAGAAATTTACTTCTAAATGAGTATCATCACAATCTTGTGGAGGATAACCGCTTTTATGGCCGTAAACTCTTAGCCCAATTTCTAGGTTTTCAATATTTTGTAAAGAATCAACCATATTACTTAGTAGCTTTTTCGCAATATCAATTTTTCTACCACTTTGCCATCTACCTAACATTGATTGTGATGCATCAAATATAAATAAGATACGATTAACTGGATCTTTCTCTTTTTGAGCCATCGCAGAAAAACTCTCCATAATCAAGATAGTAGCCATTAATAATATTTTAATGTTTTTAGTAATCACCTAAAGTTTCAGGGTTTTGTGAAAGTGCATTTAATAATTGTTCATCATTAGGAGCAGAGCCATGCCATTTGTGTGTTCCCATCATATAATCAACTCCATTACCCATTTCTGTGTGTAAGATAATAGCAACAGGTTTTCCTTGCCCACTAAGCTCTTTTGCTTTATTTAAGGTTTTGATTATTGCTTCTAAATTATTTCCTTCTTTTTCTTCAAGTACTAACCAATCAAAAGCTTCAAGTTTAGCTGTAAGATTTCCCAATGGCAATACATCGTCCAATGATCCATCAATTTGTTTTTTGTTGTAATCAATAGTAGCTATAAGGTTATCGACATTTTTACCACTTGCGTACATAAACGCTTCCCAACATTGACCTTCTTGCAATTCGCCATCACCATGTAAAGTATAGACAATTGAATCATCATTATTTAGTTTTTTGGTAAGTGCCGCACCAATAGCATTGGATAATCCTTGCCCTAATGATCCTGATGCCATACGAATTCCTTCTAAGCCTTCATGAGTAGTTGGATGTCCTTGCAATCTGCTGTCAAGCTTACGGAAAGTTGCCAATTCAGCTACATCAAAATAACCACATCTTGCTAAAACTGAGTAGAAGACAGGAGATATATGTCCATTAGATAAAAAGAATACATCTTCACCTTTTGCATCCATAATAAAATCGGTGTTATGATTCATTACATCAAAATAGAGAGCCGTTAAATACTCAGTACATCCTAATGATCCTCCTGGGTGGCCTGAGCTATTGGCATGTACCATTCTTACTATATCCCTCCTTATTTGTTTAACTAAATTATTTAATTTTGTAATGTTTGGCATTTTTATAGCTTGTTTGATTTATTGCAAATTTAAGAATAGCCATTACTGATTGATAAATTTATTACTTTTATATATATGTATTTATTAACGGATTGTTGACAAAAATAATATGTGCAGAATCTCATTTCTAATGTATCTTATCTATTATCTAAAATGATATCTTTGCCAACCCAAAAAAATTATATTATGGCATTAAAGTGTGGTATTGTAGGGTTACCTAATGTAGGGAAGTCAACTCTTTTTAACTGTTTATCTAAAGCTAAGGCACAATCAGCTAATTTCCCTTTTTGTACTATTGAACCTAATGTTGGTATTATTTCAGTCCCTGATGATAGATTAGAGGCTTTGTCAAACATTGTAAAGCCTGAAAGAGTAATACCTACTACTGTAGAGATAGTAGATATTGCGGGTTTGGTAAAAGGAGCAAGTAAAGGAGAGGGTCTTGGAAATAAGTTTTTAGCAAACATTCGTGAAACAAACGCTATTATTCATGTATTAAGGTGTTTTGATGATGATAATATTATTCATGTAGATGGTTCGGTTGATCCAGTAAGAGACAAAGAGACAATTGATATGGAGTTGCAATTAAAGGATTTAGAAACTTTAGAAAAATTACGAGAAAAGAATGCTCGTACTGCTAAGTCTGGTGATAAAGCTGGACAGAAAATACTAGCTATTTGCGATAAATACATTGCTCATTTGGAGGCTGGAAATTCAGCAAGAAGTGTTGATGCTAATGATGATGAACTAGAAGTTATAAATGACTTGCATTTAATAACTGCTAAGCCAGTTTTATATATGTGTAATGTTGATGAGACATCAGTAAAAGAAGGAAACAAACATGTGAAGGCAGTAAAAGAAGCTGTTAAAGGTGAAGATGCTGAAGTATTACTTATAGCAACTGCAATAGAGGCAGAAATTGCAGAATTAGAAGAAATTGCAGAACAAGAAATGTTCCTTGAGGAATTAGGTTTAGATAAACCTGGAGTTCATTATTTGATACAATCAACTTATAAGTTATTAAAATTACAAACTTATTTTACTGCAGGAGTAAAAGAGGTAAGAGCGTGGACAATTACTGAAGGTACAAAAGCACCACAAGCTGCAGCTGTTATTCATACTGATTTTGAAAAAGGATTTATTCGTGCTGAAGTTATGGCCTACAATGACTATGTAACTTTAGGTTCTGAGCAAGCTTGTAAGGATAATGGAAAACTATCCGTTGAGGGTAAAGACTACGTAGTTAATGATGGAGATGTTATGCATTTTCGTTTTAATGTTTAATACAAATTCTAAAAACTAAAAATTATCAGCTAATAAGTAGTTGAAAACCCTGTTAATAACGCGTTTCTAGTTTCTCATAATAAAATAAAGAGTATTTTTATATTTGCTTTCTCTCAAAATGAAGGAGCTAAATTAGGAAAATAATGGCTGTAGCTAACTATAATGAAGATAGTATCCGATCATTAGATTGGAAAGAACATATCAGATTACGACCTGGAATGTACATAGGAAAAATGGGTAATGGCTCATCTCCTGATGATGGTGTTTATATTCTTTTAAAAGAAGTGCTTGACAATGCAATTGATGAGTATGTGATGGGAAATGGTAAGACTATTGAAGTTACAGTACGTAATAATAAAGTCTCTATTCGTGATTTTGGAAGGGGTATTCCACTTGGAAAAGTTGTTGATTGTGTATCTAAAATTAATACAGGAGCAAAGTACGACTCCAAGGTTTTTAAAAAATCAGTAGGGCTTAATGGAGTTGGAACAAAAGCAGCAAATGCCTTGTCATCTTACTTTAAAATCAGTTCTATTCGTGATGGAAAAAGTAAATTGGTAGAATTCTCAAAAGGTGTAATTACTTATGAGGAGGATATACAAGAAAACACAGGTAGGAGAGGTACTAAAGTTTCCTTTATTGCTGATGAAGAACTATTTGGAAAATACAGATTCATTAATGAATACGTAGAGAAAATGATGTGGAATTATTGTTACCTTAATACAGGATTAACAATAATGTTTAATGGTGAAAAATTCTACTCTGAAAACGGACTTTTTGATCTTTTAGAGCAAAGAACAGATGCTGAGATATTATACCCAATTATTCATCTTAAAGCTGATGATATTGAGGTAGCAATTACGCATTGTAAAAACCAATATTCTGAACAGTATTATTCTTTTGTTAATGGGCAACATACTGTACAAGGTGGTACACATCAAGGTGCTTTTAGGCAAGGATTGGTAAAAACAATAAGAGATTTTTTTGGTAAAAATTATGATGCTTCTGATATTAGGCAAGCTGTAAATGCTGCCGTAAGTATTAAAGTTATTGAGCCTATATTTGAGTCGCAAACCAAAACTAAATTAGGTTCAACTGAAATGGAGCCTGGTGGAGTTACTGTATTGACTTTTATCCAAGATTTCTTAAAGAAACATTTAGATAATTATCTGCACAAAAACTCTGATGCTGCTGATGCTATTGAAGGTAAAATAAAAATGGCTGAACATGAACGTAAAGCCATGGCTGGGGTTAAAAAATTAGCAAGAGAGAGAGCTAAGAAAGCTAATCTTCATAATAAAAAACTAAGAGATTGTAGAGTACATTATAATGATCAGAAGAAAGAGAATAGAGTAGATTCTACCCTCTTTATTACTGAGGGAGATTCTGCATCTGGATCAATTACTAAAACCAGGGATATTAAAACGCAAGCTGTTTTTAGTCTGAGGGGTAAGCCCCTAAATTCCTACGGGTTAACTAAAAAAGTAGTATATGAGAATGAGGAATTTAATTTATTGCAAGCAGCCTTAAATATTGAAACTGGGATTGATGATTTGCGTTATAATAAAATTGTCATTGCTACTGATGCAGATGTTGATGGTATGCATATTAGATTGTTGTTATTGACTTTCTTTTTACAATTTTTCCCTGAACTAGTAAAGGAAGGTCATGTTTATATTTTAGAAACGCCACTATTTCGAGTTCGAAATAAAAAGAAAACAATCTATTGTTATTCTGAGGAGGAAAGAAGAAATGCATTAGAAAATTTAGGAAAATCAGCAGAAATTACCCGATTTAAAGGTTTAGGGGAGATTTCTCCTAACGAGTTTAAACACTTTATTGGTCCTGATATGAAATTAGAACCTGTAATTTTAGCTAAAGAAGATAAAATACAAGATTTATTAAATTATTTTATGGGAAAAAATTCAAAAGAAAGACAAGAATTCATTATTGATAATTTGAGGATTGAAGAGAATATAATTTATGCGTAACATAAATTTAAAATTTAATAATACAACAAAAATAACTATTCTAGTTGGAGGTTTGTTTTTCTTGTTTTTTACTGCAATAATAATTCCAGAATGGTTTATTGTTTATTTACCATTTTCTGGTCTTAGTGATTTTTTTACCAATAATATTTTATACAGAATATTAAGTGCAGTTTTCATTTTATACTTTTCAATCTTTGGGAATTTTTATTATTCAGTAAATATTGATTCTTATGTTATTCAGATAACATCATTCAGAGTGTTGCTAGATTTATTTAAAAATAAGGATTATGTTGATATTCCTCACACTATGTTAAGAGATTATTCTTTTTTTGATAGGCCTTTTAGTTTTAATAAAACATTAATGTTGAAGATAGAAACACAGAGTGGTAAGAAAGTAGCAAAAAGATTTAATATCACTCTAATGTCAGAAAAGGAAATAGAGAGAATTAGTGAAGTTTTTGACAGAATAATTGTAAAAAACAATTAGATGGGAGATGATTTAGAACAAAACGAAAATAATCAGCAGTCAGTTATTCATGTTTCTGGCATGTATCAAAATTGGTTTCTGGATTATGCTTCTTATGTTATTTTGGAGCGTTCAGTTCCTCATATTAACGATGGATTAAAACCTGTACAAAGAAGAATACTTCATTCTTTAAAAGAACTTGATGATGGGAGGTATCATAAAGTAGCTAATGTAATTGGGCACACTATGAAGTATCATCCACATGGTGATGCATCAATTGGTGATGCTATGGTGCAGGTAGGACAAAAAGAATTATTACTTGATATGCAAGGAAATTGGGGGAATGTTGCTACTGGTGATAGAGCTGCTGCCCCAAGGTATATTGAGGTTAGATTAACTCCTTTTGCGCTTGATGTTGTTTACAATAAAAAAATTACAAATTGGTCAGCTTCTTACGATGGGAGGGGGAAAGAGCCAGTAACATTGCCAGTAAAGTTTCCTTTATTATTAACACATGGAGTTGAAGGTATTGCTGTTGGACTATCAACAAAGATATTGCCTCATAACTTCAATGAACTTATTGATGCATCTATTAAGTTTTTGAAAGGAGTTAAGCCAAGAATATATCCTGATTTTTACAGTGGCGGAAGTGCCGACTTTACCAATTATAATGACGGACTAAGAGGAGGAAAAGTTAGGATTAGGGCTAAAATTCATCAAGAAGATAAGCATACACTTATTGTTTCAGAATTGCCTTTTTCCACAACTACTACATCGTTAATTAATTCTATTCTTAAAGCTAATGATAAAGGAAAAATTAAAGTCAAAAAGGTCGAGGACAATACGGCAGAACATGTTGAAATTGCAATAACAATTCCACCAGGAATTTCTCCTGATAAAACTATAGATGCTTTATATAGGTTTACTGATTGTGAAGTTTCTATTTCTCCTTTATCATGTATTATTGAAGATGATAGGCCAAAATTCCTTAGAGTTTCTGAGATATTAAAACAATCAACTGATCATACGCTAAATTTATTAAAACAAGAATTAGAAGTCAACCTTTCTGAACTTCAAGAAAAATGGCATTTCGCATCATTGGAAAGGATATTTATTGAAAATAGGATTTAC
>ERZ807291.2023-NODE-2023-length-31553-cov-10.078608_pt1 | contig 31553 bp, 32 predicted proteins | sample MGYA00521257_ERZ807291 | MGnify/ENA primary metagenome ERZ807291 (study PRJEB31413, sample SAMN03169783) | marine metagenome | biome: Marine; feature: Water; material: Subsurface seawater | place: North Sea | collected 2011-04-28 | depth 1 m m ...
CACCACCTATGTAAACACAAGCACTATCAGACATGGTAGGTGTATTGCTATTATAACTACCAATATGTAATTTTTGTTTTCCAGTCATCATTAAATTTCCTTGAAGTCTTAAATTACCATTTATATCTAAAGCTTGTGTTGGGTTACCAGTTGTTTTAATACCAACATTTCCATTAAAATATGAGTTTCCATTAAGATATAATTTATAACTGGAATTATATCCTCCTATACCAAGATTTCCATTAAAATATGAGTTTCCATTAAGATATAATTTATAATTGGAATTGATTCCTCCTATACCAACATTTCCATTACTTGATATGTTAAAATTTGATGTATTTGCTAAATTTTCCCATTGTCCATTTCCTGTAGACCACCCTTCAAACATTGCCGATGATGAATTATATCTTATACATCCTTCCAAACGATTATTGGCAGCGTTAACTAAAGTAGGATGATCGTTAAATATATTTGGTCTTGCTACCAGAGGTCTTTGAGCGTTTGTTCCAATAGGAATTCTCATAGCATCCGTACCATTAATATCAAGTGTTAATCTTGGGTTATCTGTACTTATACCAACGCCATATGTTTGGTTATATGTTGTTAATGTCCCGATGTCTAAGTTTTGTATTTTTTTTCCTTGGACATATAATTCATCGGCATTTACTATATTTACTGTATATTGATTTAAATTTGACATATATAGAAATAGACTTATATTTTTTTATATTTTTATATTTTAATATTTTTTTACAAAAACTATTAAAATATAAAGAGTTAGGCGCTTTCTAAAGCATCTAATCGTGCTAATACTGCGGCTAATTGTGTTTTAAGTGTTGTAATTTCGGTTTCGGCTGCTGCTAGTTTTGTTTCGGCTGCTGCGAGCTTGGCTTTTTCTGCTTGTTGTATTTTATCGATTTCTTGTGTCGCACTAAAATTCATAGTAAAAAGTATGGATTTGTCCAGAGAATGAAAATCATCTACTTCTTTACCATAACAAAATACATAATTATAACTATTATCAAATGTAAATGTTCCGTCTTCATTTCCCATAGCAGATACTCTAACCTCGTTACCACTTAAATCATTTTTAACGAAAAATTGATATTTTACTCCACTTACATCTGCTATATTTCCACTTCCATCTAATAAATTATAACTTACATCTGTTCCTATCCAACTCATATTTAATCCATTCCAAGATGCGTTAAGTCTCTTCATTTGATCAGGTATAAAATTTCTTTCAATATTTATTGCTTGTGGTAATATATTTTTTACTTGTTGTGCTATAAATCCTATTGTTGACTCTTCTTGTTTTGTCTTATCTATGTAATTATATGAAACACAACTAATATCTCTTAACATATATAAAGAATGAGGATCACTAAATTCTGTAATATTACATTTTATTCTTTCGTCAGATGATATCAAAAGACCGCCATTACTCAGGAGAATATAATCATAAAAATGAGCAGAAATTGGTTTTTGACCGAAATACCTAGAAGCAGACTCTCCCGGGTCAAGGTCGCCACCCGTACCCTGATTAGAACCCTCTATGGGTCCCTGGTAGAGTGTCCCAAACGTCTCATGCTGGTCCCCAATAAAAAAGCCATCCGCACTTGGCCCCGCCCGATTCCAATAATCTATAACATCAGCATGCGCTGGTGAAATTGATGTAGCTACATCTAATGGTAATCGTGGCGAAGATGTGCCGATGCCCACGTTGCCATCTTCATCTATTAGCAGGCGGGATGTTCCACTACTGCTGTTATTGTGACATCTTATATCAAGAGCCATGTTCGCCGCGAGCGAGTCTGTTTTGATGGCAGATAAACTAAATCCATAATTACTTGTTGTCGAAGTACCCATAAATAAACCAACATACTCTTTAGGGTCGTGTGTTGGTATATCGGTTGGCATAAGTCTTAAGAATGGCGAAGTATTGGCATCTGTTGATGGAGCTTGCTTAATTTCTAATTTCGCTGTGGGCTCATCTGTGCCGATGCCCACGTTGCCGCCCTGTATTGTCATAGCATCAACAAGTGCTCCAGTTTGAGTAGTTCCTGATGGTGTTTGAAATTTTATAAATGCTTTTTTTCCCCACGTCCACTGACTGCCGTCATCAGGCCATCCAGAAATTATCTTACCCGATATATATGTAGGTTCACTCGATGAAGGATTAGCAGGACTGGCATCATTTGTTTTAAAAGTTATTCCAGAAAATGAATTTCCACCGGAGCCTCCTGTACCATCTGCTTCTAATGTTATAAAACAACCAGCCGCTACATCATCCGTATAAATATGTAAAGGAGTAGAGGGCGAAGTTGTGCCGATGCCCACGTTGTAATGGAAATAAAAATCTCCATCTGATTTTAATGCTGCTTTTGATGAACCACCAATAGACAAATGAACTTCCCCGCCACTTCTGACATTTAAATAAGTTTTATTATCTCCTGCTTGTCTAAGAGCATAATTACTTGTAGTATTGTTTGTGGCGTTTGAAAAATATGCGTTTCCCGTACTGTTGTTAAATAAACGTACATTTCCAGCACTAACTGTTCCTGTGAATGTAGGACTCGCAAACATCGTAGTTTTACTTTCATTGGTTACATTCCCAAGCCCCACCATGGCTTTTGAGATACCACTAACTGTTCCTGTGAAAGAAGCCCCCGCAAGTGATGCTTTTCCATTTATCGCACCAGAAACATCGGTTGTTCCATACATTAACGATGTCGCTTTGATTGTCCCACTTACTTCTAATTTCTCTCCAGGCGAACTTGTGCCGATACCCACCTTTATATCACCATTTCCTATTCTACACATATTATTCCCCGTTACTGTAGCATCATATCCTATACAAATTGTATTGGTAAAATCCGAGGTGGGTCCACTACTTTGTCCTATTGCGATGTTATTTTCTCCTGTCGAAGTTATACCGAAGCCTGCTTGATAACCCATTATATTATTATGTTTACCAGATGTTATATTTAGTCCTGTAAAATAGCCAAAGCAATTATTGTGTCTACCATTTGTTATTTGATACCCCGCTCGCCGACCAAACAAATTATTATATCCGGTACCAGTGTTAAGTATACCGTTACCACCTGCTTCATAACCCATTATATTATTATGAGACCCAGTTGTCATTTTATACCCCGCTCGATAACCAAATATATTATTATAGTAACCACTTGTTAAAACCTTTCCGCTTTCATTACCAAATATATTATTATGTTCACCACTGGTTATACTATTTCCTGCGGTCTGACCCATTATATTATTATGTCCAGAAGTCGGAATTATCGAATTACAAATTATATTTCCATCAACTTCTAATCTCTCTCCGGGCGATGTCACGCCGATTCCCACATTTCCATCATTCAATATACGCATGTTTTCTACTGAATTTACACCATCACTTGTGAAAAATGTTAATCCTGAATTATCTGAAGCATCAACATATACTCGTTCACTATCTGAAACAACACCACCCAATCCAGCCCATTTACTTTCATTATATCCATAAAATTTACCCGATTCATATTTAATATTACCCGGTACTGCGCCCCCCCCAAGTTTTAATGAAGAATTGGATATATTTAATTGCGATGTATCAACAACATTAAAGCTAGCATCATTACCACTCATATCTCCAGCAACTACAAAATTACCACCCAAAGTACCAACAGATACAGGATTTGAAAGGTTACCCATTACATGACCAATCATTTCAATATCACCAATCCATAAACGGTTTACACTAACATCATGGAGTCTAGCATTGTTACCACTTAAATCACCAGTTATAGTTATTTTGTTAGCGTAAACATTATTTCCCGACATATCATTTGCGCTCAAATCTATTGTTTCAATGTGATTTCCTCCAATATGATTGACCGTTAATTGATCTATACTAATATCTGTTAAATTTAAACTTGCTGTAACATACCCAACATTTCCCATAAATGTATGATTATTACACTGGTAGTACATTATTTGTTTTATCTGATTTGTTATTGTTATTTCTGTTACACCCTCGTTTGTACCGGGTGTATTTGTAGAAGAAATTTCATTTTGTTTATCAACTGTTTCATAAAATTTAATAGGATGACCACTATTTGTAGCATCTTCTTGGTTAAACCTATATGTTACACCAGGTGTAAGTTGTAATATTGGACTTTCAAACTCATTGCCATCGGTCTTAAAATAATAACAACTTCCGGAACCTTGACCATTATAAGGATTTTCTCCACTTTTTGCCCTCACATAAACATAAATTAGTTTTTTTTCTATTTTATTTAAACAATTTGGCTCTAATATACTAACACTATTTGCGTTTGTATTTAATTTACTTAAAACATTTGTTGAACCAATAATTATATCACCAGTAGCTGTTACATTTGTAGTATTTATATCAGTTGAACCAAGAGTAGTAATTGTCGCATTATTTGAATTTAAATTAACAGCAGTAATATTATTACTCACAACATTATTAGAACTTATATCACTATTTAATGGTGTAATTATTATAGGATGATTTTCATTAGCATTTCCAGCGTTTTGTAATTTATAATTACCAACAGCATCGAATGGTACGTGCCATATAAATGTTCCGCTTGTATAACCACTACCATTTCCACTTGTAATAGTATTATTATTATCCACGAATACTAATCCTGATGGGTCCAATCCCGCATCTGTAACAATCTTTGTTGCGACGCTAACATCCGATAAATTAAATTGTAATACTGCTCCGGGATAAGCTTTAATGGGTAATGTATAACCATTCACATCGTATTCATTATCCCCATATACAACATCGAACAGCCCATATTTAGCAGAGACAATTAGTTCTGTTCCTGTTAAGCCACCATAAATTGTTTTTTCAATAATATCTTTATGTTCGGAAATAAAACCTTTTACCTTTAATACACCTTTTACATCTAAATTTCCATTTGAATCAATCACGAGTTGCTCAGTTCCCCCTGTGAAAAAACGTAATTTGTCTTCATCCGGATTTTCCTCTGCCGCGATGCGTGTATCTAAATCTTTATCTACTACACCACCCAATCCAGCCCAGCCACCATCACCATATCCTTCAAACTGTTTTGTCTCGGTATTGTATCTTAAACAACCACTGGCATCTACTGTGGCTGGTCTTTCCGCGTCAGTTCCCATGGGTAAACGAATCGCACCGTTCGCGCTAATATCCAATATAACCTTATTACTGGCATTATCTTTCCCCATAATGATTTGATTAGAGTTAATTTCATGTCCATGTAAATGATTCACTACAATATTATTTGAACTTAAATCACTATTTAATGGTGCTATGATAATAGGCAAATTGTCGGTATTATTTCCAGTATTTTGTAATTTATAATTACCAATAGCGTCAAATGGAACATGCCATATAAATGTTCCCTTTGTATGACCGCTACCATTTCCAACTGTAATATTATTATCATTATCCACAAATACTAATCCGGATGGGTCCAATCCAGTGCTTGTAACTAATTTTGTTGTTTCAGTAATATCTAATAAATTAAATTGTAAAACTGAACCGGGATAAGCTTTAATGGGTAATATGTATTCTTCTACACCTAAAACTACACCATAACCATCATCATGATCAATATCAAAATATCCATATTTGGCAGTGGCAAATATTTCCGTACCTTCCCATCCATAAATTGTTTTTTCAATAATATCTCTATTTTCAGAAATGAATCCTTTCACCTTTAAGACTCCATTTACATCAATGTTACCACTTACATCAATAACAAGTTGTTCAATGCCTCCTGTGAAAAAACGCAGTTTATCTTCATTCGGATTTTCTTCTGCCGCGATGCGTGTATCCAAATTTTTATCCACTACACCACCCAATCCAGCCCACCCACCATCACCATATCCTTCAAACTGTTTTGTTTCTGTGTTGTATCTTAAACATCCACTGGCATCTACTGTGGCTGGTCTGTCTGAGTCCGTTCCCATGGGTAAACGAATAGCACCACTAGCGCTAATATCTAAAATAACTCTATCTTTTGACGTATCTGTTCCTAATCCAATATTTCCACTATTATCTAGTCGCATTCTTTCTGTTGAAACACCGCCTTCATCTGTTAAAAAAGTTAACCCATTGGTATCGTCAGCTTTAACTGTAATTAGTTGATTGTTTGAAATCACCCCACCCAATCCAGCCCAACCATTTTCACCATAACCCTCAAATTGGTTTTTCTCGTCATTGTATCTTAAACATCCACTAGCATCTACACCGGGTCTTTCTGAAGTATCACCTATTGGTAAGCGAATAGCACCCGTAGAACTAATATCTAATATAACATGTTCAGCTGGTCTAGTTGTTCCAATACCAACTCTTCCACCCAATGGCTGTAAAGAGAGATGTTTTTCACCACTAACATCTTGTATTTCTGTTTGAATTAAATTAGAACTAATATCACTTATTTTATTTGTTTCACCATACATTTCCATACCACCAATCTCAATATCATTTTGCGAAATATCACCATCAAATGTTTTAATAAAATAAAATCTAAAAATACGATAAGAATCACTAGAAAAATTACTAGTATCTACCGGGAAATAATTCATAGATTGGTCTGTCCAACAATTATCAGAAATATCTTTTTCATCTACTAACCTCCATAAATTATTTGAAATATCTTCAACATTTCCGCTGTCTAACCCTATTTTTGCGACAACTTTCCATTGTTCGGGCATTTTCGTATTATTTGACGCCGACTTAAAACCATATTTTTTTAAACACCATCTATCTGGTAAAGTTATTTCAACATATCTTCCCTCGAAAGACGTATCTGTTTCAATATTACTAATTGTATTATAATAAATACCAGTATTTACAGTGGCAGCGGCCAGAATTGACCAATATGTGTCATCATCGTTATCAAACATTTTCCAAGCTGAATCACTATTGCCTGTATCTTCTTCAACAATTTCGTATGACCCAGAGCCATATAAATTATTTTGTATTGTAGTGGAACTATTTGTAAGTACTTTCGGAACCATATTTAGATACATTTTTCCAAAAAATAAATCATTTGCACGAACATTACCACTAACATCCAGATTAAATTTAACTTGATAATTATTCATTCCAGTAACTTCCTTTTGATTAATTCCAATGTTAAAAGGGACAAATAAAGACTCTTTATTTCCAGAAAGGTCTTTAATATTCGTAGATGTCCAAGCTGAACTAGCTTCAGTGTCAAAAGTGGAACCACCAATTCTTAAAAATTTCGCATCCAACGTTCCATTTGGAATTGTTAACCCAGTATCATTAATTTCAACCATCATGATATTATTTCTATTTATTTGAACATTACTGGTTGAATTAATATCCAGTATATTTGTTAGATTATCATATTGAATATGAGCTTTATTTGAATTATTGCTTATATCTGAAAATCCAATAATAGCCTTTTTTTCTTCATCTGTATTAATAATTAAATTATAATCACCAGTTCCATTATGTTTTCCCATTTGTATTCCTTCTACACTCTGATTTGGCTCATAACCCACACCATCAAATAAGTGAAATTTAGATTGTGGATTGTCTAGACCAAGACCAAAATTACCACTTCCGTCAAATACAAAATGATTTTGCATATTATTGTTTTGAAAAGTAGTCATGTGAATTTTTGTAGCATTTGAAACACCATTTCCATCAGCAGTTAATATTGTATTACCCGAAAGGTCATTTTGTAATATAGTTCTTCCATATAAATTAGTTAATCCTTCTTCACCTTCATTATTAAGGATTAAAATAGAACCAGACGCATCAAGCGAGGCTCTTATCAGATTGTTATGAGATAAATCAAGTTTCCCTGCTAATATTTTACCAGATTCAACAGAATTTGTTTTATTTATTTTTAATATATAATCGTCCATATCAGCATAACCAGTTAAATTTAATCCACCACTTACATCTAATGCGAAATTTGGATGTGTTTTTGAATTACCAAAATTTGGATTTGTTTCTGAATTACCACTTAGATCCACATAACCAACAGAAAGTTTATTTTCAATAGTAACATTCCCAGAAGATATGTCCGTGACAGCTAAGAAGTCAGCATTTCTAATATTTTTAACATCTAAATTATTAAAACTAGCATCATTTGCGCTAATATCTTTTCTTATTATCATATTACCTAACATATCCATATTACCACCATGAGTCAATTTGAAAACAGAAGTACCATCTTCAAAATATCGAATTAAGTCGCCTCTGTCAGCTTGTCCGTTTTTTCCCAATAAAACACAAAAAGATAAATCTTTCGTTTCAGGCAATTCTAAATCTCTACCAAACACAAAATTGTTGTTTTTACTAACTGTTATACCAGAACCAAATATAAGATTTTGTTCAAAATCGCTACTACTATTTTCTATAGTGATATCGTCACCAAACACTAAATTAAAAGAAGAATCAAAACTAGCTTTATTTTCAATATTATTTCCAAAATAAAATGAATTCGATGAACCGCTTATATCTTTTCCGATAATAACACTGTTATAATAAGCGTGTACGTTGCTTCCCATTCGTAAAAGAGGCACATCTATTTTGCTAACATCAATTACAGCCATAGGTTGTTTAACACCAATAGTAACATTGTTTTGTAGATATATTACACCATTTGCGCTCATATCTGTTTCTGTTCTTGAAATAATTGGAATAGGTTCAACATCAGATATATGAGAAACGATGACATTTCCGTTTGCCGAAGCTCCGCCGGGTTGATTATGACCTATCACAGCAAGAGCGGGTATATTTTGTTTACCTACACCAGAACCAGCTGTACCGGTTCCAAAAGTAATACCGGATAAAGATTCGTTTATATGTGTACCATCTGAATATGTTTTAAACATATCACCGTTTCCAATAATAAAACCGACATCTTTAAAAGCAAAAAGTATACCACCAGAACTAATATCTTGAACTAAACCAACATTTGCGGAATAATCTTGAAAATTAATAGCATATTCACCAGAAACACCTAAAATTTGCCCGGAAGAATTTTGCGCCATTAAATTATAAATATCATCACCTGTTGTACCAGTGCTATATTTCAATGTTTTTTCATTTTCATCATAAAATATAAGCCCCGCTTCACTTCTTATTAATTGGGTCTGTTGTCCTTTTAATACCAAACCATTTGTTATTCTACAATCACCATTTACTTCAAGACCACTTGTTGTATTCGCAAATTGACTTTCTTTTGAATTAATAAAAACTTTTTTATACTGCCCATCATTTGTTATTAACATAGATGTATTATCATTTTTAACATTTATTGAACCTACGCCTGGGACAAGCCCCGTATCCTTTAAAGTTCCAGTTTCATTATTATTTACAACAAATCGTAATCCCCTAACTTCAGCATCCGTTCCAGTTGAAGATTCCCTATAAAATGAAATACCTGTACTATTGGTACCAGCAGATGTCTCAGTAAATGCAATAGACGGATTGTTTACTAAACTATTAGACAATTCTGTATCATTTTCTATATTATTTTCATTATAATCTCCAAAAGATAATCTGCTAAATGGTGTTTTTGTTCCGACTCCCAAAATACTAGGAGCACCTTCTTTATTAAAATATATACCTTCTTTATCATCAACATTTAAATACGGGTCTGTTGAAATTATTTGATTCGTAACATCATGTGTCGCATCGACCAACCTGTTTTCTCTTTGACCTCCTTCAGATTTCCATGAATCAGTCATTTATTGTATATAATTATCATTATATTTTAAAAAGAATTACCCATATTAATAAATTAATACACGTGTTACAAACCATTTACATAGGTGTAGGTAAAAATATGTAAAAAATAAATTAAAATTTTGCTTACAAAAAATATATTTAGAAAGAGTAAAGATGGGATATTTTGTAGAAATTTCCTTTGACATTATTAAGTCAAATAATTTTCTTGACATTAAGAAAAATATTATTGAAATTAGTAATAAATGTAAAAAAAAATACCATTATGTTAATCATGAAATTATGGGGAAAAATAGAGCAACTTACAGAAATCATTATATAATGTCTTTTATGTTCGATGAAAATGAAGAATTGGTCGCCGATTTTATTAGAAATGTTAAAAAAATTAGATATGTTAACGTTGAAACGGTTGGTTATGATAATTGTGTATTTAAATTAATGTATGCTTCACGTAAATATTTGAATATTATGGATAAATTTAAAGCTAAAGAGTATTTACAGAAAAAAAAAGAAAAGACTCTTTATAAGAATGATTCGGTTATTATAAAAGCTGTTTACAAGAAGTAGTTATTTTTGTTTATTTTTTGATTTTTTGTTGTTTTTCTTTTTGTTGTTTTTCTTTTTATTGTTTATTTTTATTGTTTTCTTTTTTGGTTTTCGCTTTTTGGTGTTTTTTTTAATTTTATTCTTTTTTTTTATTTTTCGTGATGGAATTAAGAACCTCTCAAGTCGTTTTTTTAATGTTTTTCGTTTTTTTCTTCTAGTTCGCATTTCATTTAATATTGGATTATCAGAAAACATATATTTCTTTATATAATTATTATCTCTAATTTGTAATTGACCTATACCGGGTTGATCATTTATTTTTTCGAAAGACATATTTTTTCCTTTACTATCTTCAATACCATTTATGTTATTATAAGAAGATGAGCTACTCATTATTTTTAAAAATCTATTTTGTTCCATATCTAATATAATTATATATTTTATATTTATAATGAATATAAAATATGTTAATATTAAACAGTTGCCAAAAATGAAAATAACTTTAAAAAAAAAAAATTACATTAAAATAAAAACAAATGATTTATCTGAACTATTAAATATAAATTTTCTGTTGAATTTAAAACATCACTGATATTTTTGTCTCATTATAGAATTAACTATTTTTTTCCCGCCTTTTTCATTTGGTTCTATCTTATTTTCTATTAATTTTTTATTTAATATTTTGCTTAATTTTAATATTTTATGATTATGAATTTCACCGTATTCATATATTTTTTCGTTCCATTTTTTAAATAAATTTTCAAATTTTTTATCTAATCTGCCAAACGACGTGTCACAAAGCACCAGTGTAACTTTATCGTATTTTTTTTTAAATGTGCTTAAAATTTCTTTATATTTATTATTCATTTCATCTATATATTTATAGTCAAAATTATTGTTATTTTTATAGTGGTTATAGAGGTCGTTCGCGCCAATGGAAATAAATATTTTAGTACCCGTATTATTAAATTTATTTGGTATTCTATGTAATTGACTTTTAAGATTATTTAAAGTAGCTTCTGTTTCGGCAATGACTATACCGCTTTTTTCTTCCATTAAATGGCGAATATTACCCTTTTTAACATAATCTACATTATTCAACACATTGTCGCCGGCCAATATAATTTTACTTTTACCAGCCATACCTTCAATAAACCACTTATTATTATTAATTTTATCTTTTATAGCCCAAATTAAAAAAATAAATATAAGAAATATTAAAATTATTGATATTAAATCGTTTTTCATATATATATATATACATATGAAATTATCGTCCAGAAATACTTTAAAAAAGCATAGAAGCAAAGCAAATAAAACAATGAAAAAAAAAATTGACCATAATAAATATCATAAATCATTACATTATATTAATAAAATGTCTAATTCAAATCTCATTAAAATGTTAGGAGATATGGAGAATCTATTTTATGTTGAGGGAGAACCTTTTAAAGCGAGAGCTTACTCTAAAGCTAAAGAAACCGTTATGCTCGAAACAGATGAGATTACTTCGCCGAAAAGTTTGGTGGGGAAAAATGGTTTTAGAAAGGGTGGAAGTGTTATTAAATCAGTTAAAGAATTTTTGGATACAGGTAAGGTTGAAAAGATAGAGTCCTCTAAAAATGACCCCAGGCATTTGTTTACATCTGTTTATGGTATTGGACCTAAAATCGCCAAGAAACTCGCAGACCCAAATGGTTTAAATATTAAATCTATCGAGGAGTTGCGGGAACGTAAAGATGAACTTTTAAACGATGTTCAACGAAAAGGGTTGCGTTACTATGATGATATACTGGAGAGAATTCCAAGGAAAGAAATAGATAAATATGCCATAATGCTTAAAAAATATTTTAGTACTCTTAAAAGCAAAACAGGTTCATTTCAGATTGTTGGAAGTTGGCGACGTGGAGCAAAAAATTCTGGCGACATCGATATAATTATCACCGATAGTAATGACAACAATAGTGTTTATAAAAAATTTATTGATAAACTTATTGAAAAAAAGATATTGATAGAGGTTCTATCGCGGGGAAATGTTAAAACATTGGGTATTTCACGACTATCGAGGAGAAGTACAGCAAGGAGAATTGATTTTATGTTTACACCAAAAAAAGAATTTACGTTTGCCATGTTGTATTTTACAGGAAGTAAGATATTTAATACAATTATGCGGAAACGCGCACTAGATATGGGCTATACTATGAACGAACATGGTATATATAATATGGTAAATAAAAAGAAAGGTGATCGATTAGAACAGTATTTTCCGACGGAGCGTTCTGTATTTGAGTTTCTAGGGATAGAGTACAGAGAACCACATGAAAGAAAAGATGGAAATAGTTTTAAGCTAATTGAAGGTGCTGGTGAGGAGGTGGACAAGAAGGCGACCAAGAAGGCGACCAAGAATGTGACCAAGAAGGCGACCAAGAATGTGACTGAAAAAAAGGCACTAAAAAAAAAGCCCCATAAAAGTGATGGTAAGAAGAATCTTAAAACGTTTCAAGAAAAAGGAGAAAGCTTTTTAAAAACATTAAATGAAAAAGATATTGAAAATATGATTAAGATTGCTGATGATCATTATTATGGAAAAAACAAACCACTTCTTCAAGATGAAACATATGATGTTTTGCGAGATTGGGCAGAGGAAAAATATCCTAAAAATGAAATTATACAAAAAGGTCATGAAGGAATTCAAGTTGGCGATGATAAAAAAGTACAACTACCTTTCTACATGGCGTCCATGGATAAAATAAAACCAGATACAAAAGTTTTGGACAATTGGATGAAAAAGTATAAAGGTCCTTATGTTATTTCAGCCAAGTTGGATGGTATGAGTGCTCTATATTGTAAAGAAGGTGATACATTAAAACTTTATAGCAGAGGAAATGGTCAAGTGGGACATGATATTTCATATCTTCTACCATATTTAAAACTACCCAAGATAGATAAAATGGTTGTTAGAGGTGAATTGATTATTACAAAAACAAAATTTAAAAAATATAAAAAGGATTATGCTAACGAAAGGTCATTTGCTTCTGGTCAGCAACATTCTAAAAATCTAAAGGATAAAGATAAATTGCGTGATTTAGATTTTGTAGCGTATGAAATCATTAAACCAGAAATGAAACCCAGTATGCAGTATAAAATGCTATCAAAAAATAAATTTAAAACGGTTATTAATAAATCATTTAAAAAAATAAACCAAGATATACTTTCTAAATATTTAATGGAATGGCGAGAAAAATATGATTACATCATTGACGGTGTAATCTGTATTGATGATAAAAAATATTCTCGTAAGGCAAAGGGTAACCCAGACCATGCTTTTGCGTTTAAAAAGGTAATGAATGATCAGGTTGCTGAATCAATAGTGATTGACGTGTTGTGGTCAAAAACAAAGTATGGTTATGTGAAGCCTAAAATTAAAATGAGACCCGTTAAAATTGGTGGAGTAAAGATCACTTATGCCACAGCACACAATGCCAAATATATTGTAGATAATAATATTGGTGTTGGTAGTGTTATTCAGGTTGTTAGGAGTGGCGATGTTATTCCGAAAGTTTTAAAGGTTGTTAAACCATCAAAAGAACCTAAAATGCCAGATGAAGACATGGGTGTAAAATGGAATAAATCACGAGTTGATTTGATTTTGAAAGATATGAATGATTCAACAGTTAGGGATAAGACGACATTGGCATTTTTCAAAACGATTAGTGTGGATGGTTTAAAAGAAGGAAATTTGAAAAAGATTATTAATGCAGGACATGAAACAATTGGTAGCATTCTTGAAATGGAAGTTGAGGATTTCTTGGAAATTCCGGGTTTTAAAGAAAAAATGGCAAACAAAATTCATTCCAGTATGAAAAAGCAAATTAGTAAAGTAGAATTGTCATTGTTAATGGACGCTTCAAATACATTTGGGCGCGGGATGGGCGAAAGTAGATTTAAACTAATTCTAGCAGAATATCCAGATATTCTTGAAAGTAAATTGTCAAGTGAGGAAAAGCGCGAAATGGTTTCAGATATCGATGGGTTTGCGGAAAAAACGGCAATGAAATTTGTTAAAAACATTCGCGAATTTAAAAAATTTCTGAAAACAAATAAACTTGAATATAAACTAAAAGAAAAACCCAAGAAGAAAAAAGTTAATAAATCACATCCATTGTACGATAAAAAGATTTTAATGAGTGGTTTCAGAGACGATAGTATTGCTATGAAAATCAGAGATATTGGTGGTCAGATTTCAAGTAGTGTAAGTAAGCATTTAAACTTTCTGGTTGTTAAAGATAAAAATACGAAGGGTAGTAAACTTAAGAAGGCACTGGTATTTGATACCATTAAAATTATTACAAAAGATGATTTTGTAAATAAATATCTATAAAGTAAACTTATAAGGATAACAGTAACGTAATTCTTGTGTTAAATTGTGTAATCTACCAAACATAAACCCTTTCAAAAGGGAACTATGACTAACAATACATATATTTTTTTCTGGTCTAGAAATTAAAAATTCTTTAAATATTCTTACTCTATTTAAACATTCTTTTTCTGATTCTTCAACATCAGTATCATCAATCCAATAAGGAGAAACTTCATCTAACATAGAAAAATCTACAGTAGGATACAATTCTTTTAATTCTATTTTATTTTTTCTTTTATTACAGTATTCTACTGATTGTGGATATTCCGTAATTTCGTCTATAGCTATTATTTTTTTTGTTGTATTTTTAAAAATATTTGTGGCTGTTTGTAAAGTGCGTTTACAGGGTGATGCAAAAACAACATCTATTTTATGTATATCTTTCCATGTACCACCAAGTGTTCTGGATTGAATTTCTCCATTTTCTACCAACGGGGTATCAGTATAAATTTTATCGGTATATGCCCTTTTTCCGATAAGGCTAAATAAAGTATTATGTAATGCGGTTCCATGTCTAATACACCAAATATTTTTGGACATTATAATTTATAATTATTTGATATTTTTTATTTTTTAACGTATATATATATATATATATGACAAGTGTTAATTTGGGTTATGGGGAGGAACTAATATTACGTTGTAAAAATAATGGGAGGATTCCTTTAAAAAGAAAAATAATGGAATTGACAGAATCCATTGTGGTAAATGCTGTATGTTCGCCTCCCGATGAGATCTCTACACCACAGACATTTCGAGAAGCAATGTTAGCCGGAGACTTACATGCCATCCCATCTGCTGGACATATGTATAGTGGAGTAACAACAAAATATTTACCAGTGAGTCACCTTCGCGATGGCAAGCCAAATCCAGCCCGAATGCGTATGTTAAGACAACGTTCGTTGGAAAGAGAACAAGCTTTAGATAATATGACAGATGAACAACTGGCTACATATAAAGAGAAAATATCACAACTCACATATGATCCCAGATTAAAATTTGCTGAGAAAAAGGGTTTATTGGGTGTTTTTGAAGCATCTATTAAAGCTAAAAAAGCTCAACAAAAGGCGAAAAAGGCAGCATTTAAAGCAAAAAAGACAGCACTTAAAGCAAAAAAGACAGCACTTAAAGCAAAAAAAGCATCAGCGGCGTCTGGTGCTGCTGGTGCTGTTGGTGCTACTGGTGCTGTTGGTGCTACTGGTGCTGGGGCTTCTGCTGGTGCTGCTGCTGATTCTCCTGTTTTTTCATGGTCTTTGAAGGGGGGTAGACGAAGAAAATCACGAAAAAAGAGGAAATCTAGACGTAGGAAATCTAGACGTAGGAAATCTAGACGTAGGAAATCCAGACGTAGGAAATCTAGACGTAGGAAATCTAAACGTACAAGAAGAAAAAGGTAAATAGTTTATATATTTTAAATATTAAAATTATATTCATTAATTTTAATATATTATGTCAAAAGTTTATTGTGAAAATTTAAAAAAAAAGATGAGGGAATGTTATAATAGTCCATATGAAATGTGTGACGCAGTATCAATGATTTCTATTCACTATAAACAATGGCAGCATAATTGTGAACAATATGATAATAATAATGTTATCAAAAAAGAAAAAAATTCTTTTTTAAAAGATTTAGTCACATTTTATGACAATAAACTTAAAAAGTCAGATTAATATTGTATTTTTTTTTAGCGTCTTCTTTTAGTTTACTCCATATCATATGATAAATTTTACTAGAATGTCTTCTTCTTTTTTCTGTATCGCCACCCAAGACATTTTTAGAATACACCATATATTTATCGGGGTGTGGTTTTTTATTAGTATTCCAGTCTAAAAACAAACCCATAACATAACGATTTATTTTTCTTAACATTTCTTCCAATTTATCTTCTGTAAATATTTTCCACCTTTCACCATTAAAGTAAAATATCTTTTTTTTATTTTCAAAAGCAATAAAAATATTTTCTTTTAATTTATTCAAAATTATATTTCCATAACCCTGTTCATAACCTTTTTGACATATAAATTTAAGATATGGCATTGATATCCAATCTAAATTTTTAAAATACTCTTCATAATATCTATATTCTTTTTCATTAATTTGCTTGCCATGTTGATTCAACCACTGTAATACATTTACTTTTTTAAGATTTCGTTTATATTTTTTTTCAAGAGATGCCAAGCGTTCTTCCATTTCAGCGAACTTTTTCATAAGTATTTCATTGTTTTTTTCATTTTTTTTACACTTATCACAGCATCCACTCATTTCAATAATAATTAATTTTTAAAAATTAAATGTTATCAATTTATTTTAGTTTATATATATATATAATGTCAGTTTGTAATGATAATAAACCGGTTACAAAATGTCACGGACAAAGTGATGTTTATAGAGATTTGAGACAGAATAATCGCCCACAAAGAATGACATCATCTTCTTTTTTAGATGAAAAAAAAGCATTTGCTGTTTTAGGTGGTTTGGTTAGACAAAAAGAAGCACAAGGACAAAACGATGCCGATGGTAATAATTGCGTTACAAATGTTGGTGGACCGGGTGATAAAGTTCAATCAGTAACCAAATGCTGTAATACTTCGGGATATAAAAAAAGTGTGACAAATAGAATTCATGGTAATGGTAAAGGTGTTGACCAGAAACATGGTAGCTACGAACGATATCTAGCAAGAAAGCGCGGTTGGAACATTATACAGCAAAATTGTAAGTAGTCTTATCTTTTTCTTTTTCTTTTTTTTTACAACCCGATGCTATTAACATTTTATTTATTTTACTAACTACATCCGTAGTTGATGTTTTAAACATGAATGGGAATAATGCGTGTAAAAGTGCTTTTATTGAAGAGCAGAATAAAAGTAATGAAAATTTTAAAGATAATATCATATGGCGAAAATAACTCATACCAGACTTATTTGGATGAGTATTAAATAACTTGAAAAAATACAAAAATGGAGATTTAATCATTATAAAATTAAATGATATAAAAATTTTATGATGAATAATACTAAAATGAATAGACCTGAACAGCTAAATAACGTACAAAAAGAAGCATATGATTTATTTTGTAAAAAAAATCAAGATTATGGTGATTCCTTCGCAACGTATGGTACAGTTGGTGTTATTGTAAGACTTGGGGATAAAATACAAAGACTTTTATCTGTTAGTGAGAAAGGTGTCACAATGGTAAATACGGAATCATTGCGAGATACACTAATTGACTTACACAATTATGCTGCTATGGGTGTTATGTTAATGGATGAATCTAATGAAAAGGTGAAGAAAGTCACTAAAAATAATGCAAATATGGATCATATATTTGAATCTCACATTGTTTAACTAATATCATATACTATATTCGTTTTTAAGAATGGTATACCAAAATAATTTAATACGTATCCTTTAATTTTCACCTGATTTCCAACTTTAAGTTTTTTTTCTTCAGCAACACCATTGTGTTTTCCAAATAAAAAACTATTATCCCATTTATATTTTATACCATTTTCATCTTTAAAATATCTTTTTTTTAATGAATATCTTAAAAAATGTGATACATATTTTATAGTAATTGTTCTTTCAAATGTATTAAAGTAATACATAATCATATCATAAATTGGTGTTACAAAAATAAATATTATAAATAAAAAAATAATATACATTTTTTTATTTTTTATGTGATTTAAATTTTTTGAAAACATTATATATATATATTATATTAATTTCAGAGTTTGTGTTACTTGTTTAGCTAGCAATATCATGAATATAATATACTGTTGTCGTTTTCTTAGGAACTACGGTACAATAATTTGATAATTTTAATTTTTTTGAAATTCCCGATGGTGATACGTTTAGTTCTTTTGCCAAATCTCTTAAAGATTTATACAATTTAACGTTATTGTTCATATCAATCACCAAATAATTATATGTTTCAATATAAGTCATTATCTCCTGTGTATTTTTTTTAATAATGAAATCTCTTTGGTCTTTTGTCATTTGTATTTCCTCTTCATCATCGTCATTTTCAACATCGACTTTTATAATTTTATTAATACTCATTACCTAATAAAATTATAACGCTATTTTTAAATAGATTTTTAATAAGAAAAATAAACATATTGTAATATGAGTTTATTCAACAATCCAATGCCATATTTGCTAATTCGTCGGCGCGCTTATTTAAATGCCTTCTTACGTGACTAAACGTAATCTTATCAAAATGCTCGGGTGTTAACAACTTTTTTATTTCTTGATATAATGGTTTTATATTCTCGCTTTTCACTTTCCAATTGCCTTTTAATTGCTCAATAACTAATTTTGAATCTCCATATACTTTTACAGAACGAATGTCATATTGAATACATACTTTCAATCCTGCTAGGAGTCCGCTATATTCCGCGTAATTATTTGTTTCTATTCCCAGTTTTTTTTTATAATTAATTTCTTCATGACCATCTTCATCATATATAACTCCACCAAAAGACGATAAACCGGGATTACCTCTACTTGCTCCGTCAAAATACAATGTATGCATATACTTAATAATAATAAATAGATTTTATATTATTATATCAATTTATTAAAAGATGTCGGATTTTTATTCCAGTATTTTTGTTGGTATGGCTCAAACTGCGGTAGGCCATCCTTTTGATACCTTAAAAGTGTTATACCAAAATAAAAATTCCATGAATAATTTTAAATTAACATCTCTTTACCGAGGTTGGAAATTTCCTATGTTTTCAGCGAGTATCATTAACTCTACAATTTATCCTGTATGTGAACGTAGTTATAAATATACTAACAATATTTATTTATCAGGTGGTTTAGCTGGTTTAATCGCAAGCCCTATTATATATAGTTTAGATGTTGGTAAAATAAAACAGCAGGTAAATCAACCATTGAAACTAAAAGATTTATATAAAACGAATGGACTATTAACAACTGTTTGTAGAGATGTACCGGGAATGAGTTTTTTTTTTGGTACATATCATTCATGTAAAAATATGGGAATGGACCCTTTAGTGGCGGGAGGTATAGCCGGATTTTTTAGATGGTCGTCAATATATCCAATAGATGTAATTAGAACGAGACAAATGGCAAGAAATATTTCTATTCGTCAAGCTTTAAAAGAAAAACAATTATGGCGGGGTTATTCTGTATGTGCTTTAAGGTCTGTTATTGTAAATGCTGTCAATTTTAAAGTATATGAAACAGCGAAATTAATATTCGATAGTAAAATATAATAGAAATAAATTAATATTATATTTTATATGAATGATTTTTTAATAGGTGGATTAGCTGGGATTGTATCTAGAACAGCTACAGGACCAATAGAATTGTTTAAACTTCAGAGACAAAATAATTATTTAAAAGGAAATACAATTAGACAAGTTATTAAGAATGAAGGTATTCGCCATCTTTGGAAAGGAAATATGACAAATTGTATTCGCGTTTTCCCACAATATGCCACAAATTTTGCGATATTTGAAAATTCAAAGAATTATTACAATAGGTATTTTGAAAATAAAGATTTTATAAATTTTTTAAGCGGTGGAACTGGTGGTGTTATTTCAATGTGTGCGATATATCCGTTAGAAACAGCGCGAACGCATTTATCCCTCCAACAAAATAAATCAAATTATAAAAATTTATTTGATGTTTTTAAAAAATTAAAATTTCGTCAATTGTATAGTGGAATGAAAATGAGTATGATGGGATTTGGACCATGGAATGCTATTAATTTTATGAGTTATCATAAATATAAAGAAATTTTTAAAGATTATGAAAATAATAAAAACATGTACAAACTTTTATGTGGTGGATTTTCTGGGGTTACAGCATTAACGGTTACATACCCAACCGACCTTATTAGAAAAAGATTACAAATGCAAAGTTTTTCCAGTGAAGTACCCAAATATAATGGTATCATTGATTGTAGTCGTAAAATATGTCAGACTGATGGATTTTTGGGTTTATATCGTGGATTATATGTTGGATACATTAAATGTTTCCCTACATTAGCTATACAGTTTTGGGCATATGATACTTTAAAAGAATATTTTACATAAATAATAATTTATATCGTTATATTAGTTTAATGTCTAACTTAAATTTTGATCTAAATATAAATAATTATTCAAAACCCGAACTTATTTCTTTATTAAATATCAATATTGACTATAATCTTAATATTTTACATACAAAAATAGTTGAATTGGGGGGAAAGATTTTTTCCCTAGAACTTAGTAAAGTAGAAAAAAAAGAATTAAAAAATTTTTTGAAAAATGTTGAAAATAAATTAAAACAGGATTTAGAAAAAAGTGTTATATTGGATACACAGGAAAAAATGGGTGATGAAATTCAATTATTAAAAACAGAAATAAGAAAAAATAAGAAAAATAAGAAAAATAAGAAAAAATAAGAAAAAATAAGAAAAAATAAATCAAAGTAATATTTAATGAAGTTTTATCATTACGATTATTCAAAATTTCCAGAAGTAAAAATTGTATTTAACAATAATAAAATACTGAAAGCTAATGCCGATTTATTTTTTGCCGAATGGCTACGAATTTTTTTACATAAAAAATATTTTTATATGATTTACGACGTTACACAAGTAGAAACAGCTCCATTACATTTTATTTACAAACTGGTCGCTTTTATCAAAAAAATGAAAAAAATGAAACCATTGTATTTACAAAAAAGTATCATATTAATAAATAACTCGAATATGATGAAATTTTTGCTTAAAATGGCAATGACTCTAACAAAACCTGCTGCAGATATGTATGTATATTGGAAAAACAAATATGAAATAATTGATCTCGATAATTTAGATACATTGCTTTCAATAGATAAAAGTAAATTTGAATTTTATTCTCCATAATTTTAGAAGGTATATATATATATATTATGGGAGGTGGGATATTACCAATTGTTATAAAAGATGGAAATATATATTTTTTATTTTCACGAGAATCAATGTATGTAAACAAAACAGAAGACTGGAGAGATTTCGGAGGAACTCCTGAAAAGAAAGAGACAACAAAGGAAACGGCTATCCGGGAAGGTTGGGAAGAATCGATGGGGTTTTTAGGTGATAAAAAGAATATCAAACAGTTAATAGAAAATCACACTGTGTATGTGTCAAAAAAGGGTAAATATACAACGTTTGTTGTTGATATTAAAATGACAAAAAAACACTGGGAATTACCAAAAAAATTTCGCGAGCATTATATGAAAATGTTTAATAAAGATAAATCAAAAATATCAGAAAAGGGTTTCTATGAAAAAGATAAATTAATGTGGCTTAAATTGGAAAACTTAAACAAAAAGTTCAAGATGTTTAAACCATGGTATAGAGAGATTGTAAAAGATATATATTATCATTTTAAACAATTAAAAAATTAATATGCACAATATTTATATGTATAAATATACAAATATTGTAAATAATAAAAAAATAGACATTTTTGTTATTCTTATATGTTCTGATTTTGAAAAAAATATTAGAGGATTGGAAAAAAAATTTAAAATTAAATTTCCAAAAAAGATGGCACAATACTTTAAAGATAAGAAAAGTAAATATTTAAAACAAATGGTTGGTGATAAATTATTTATTATATCAAAAGTAAGTGATGGAAAATGCTCTAAGGATGATTTGGATTCAAGTATTAAAGATATATGTAGTGATATTATTGGGGAAAAAGATGAAGGGAAAAAATTAAGAGTTCAAATCATTTTATCACCAATTAAATCATTTATTAGATATCAAGTCATACGAACAGTATATTATTTATATGATTATAAGGAAAAACAAAATTTAGAAATTATTTTTTGTGGTATTAAAAATTTAAAAAAACTTATTTTAAATAGTGTTCTGGAGGGTGAAATTATAAATAAAATGCGAACTATGGTAAATCAACCAGCAAATATTATGACTACAGATGCTTTTTTAAAAAATGTGAAAAATTTCAAGAAAAAAAATCTATCCATTGAAATATTTGATAAGAAAAAATTAAAAAAAGATAAATTTAATTTAATTCTGGCTGTGAATAAAGGTTCAAATCAAAATCCATATCTTTTAACAGTAAAATGGATGCCAAATAAAAAGGAAAAACCTATTGTGTTGGTTGGGAAGGGTGTCATGTTTGATACAGGTGGTATTAATCTCAAGAGATACGATTTCCATGATATGAAAACAGATATGACTGGGGCTGCTGTTGCGTGGAGTGTTTTAAAACTTTGCGCCATAAACAATCTTAAAAAAAATGTTGTTGCCCTGATACCGCTTGTCGAAAATATGATTGGTCCGGATGCCCAAAGACCGGGTGATGTTATTGAAAGTCATAGTGGAAAAACCGTAGAAATTTTAAATACTGACGCCGAAGGTAGGCTTATCATGGCGGATGCTTTATCATATTCGAAAACATTCAATCCTAAGTATGTAATAGATGTATCTACTCTTACAGGACAAGCTGGTTCCATTTTTAATAATCTTTCGATTATTAGTATAGGAAACTATGACCCTTTAATAAAATTATATAATCAAGCTGTTGAAGAGGTGAATGAGCGTGTTTGGGAATTACCTTTATGGAAAGAATACAAGAAATATTTAAAGTCAACCGTTGCTGATGTTAAAAATTCTAGCGCAACGGCATCATCTGGCACCATTTTAGCCGCTGCTTTCTTAAGTGAATTTGTACCAGAAGACACAAAATGGTTACATATAGACATTGCTGGGGTATCTTTCTTGAAAGACCAGGCCACCGGGGCATCTATTTTATCGATATACGAACTACTGAAAAAAGAGCACTAAAAAAAGAGCACTGAAAAGAGCACTAAAAAGAGCACTGACGAAATAAATTGAATAATTCTCTCCATAAATATTTTTAGAGAGAATTATGTCATTAATTATAACCGTAGCACGGTTTAATGAATCAACTTATGAGGAAAATAAAAAATATCGCGCAAAAAGTTCGTTTAAGTGTATCTACGGCTTTGACAAAGAAATATCAAGTACAATCCCATACGAATCATATGTTTATGTTATAGAAATGAATAACACGACGAATGAAATAATGGGGATAGGTAAGATTAAAAATGTTTTGAAGGATGAAAATAGGCGGCGGATTTATGAAAATGAAAACTATAATCGGTATGTCTATAATGGAAAACACCGAATTGGTCGTTTGGAATTATTAGATAAAAATGTAGAAATTATTAAGGGTTTGGAGAGAATTCTTTTTAAGGGTGCGAGGCATTTTAAAAGGGGACATGGTTTGACTGTTGTACCACATAATAGATTTGGTTGTGTATATAAGAAAAAAAAACGAAAACAAACAAGATGTACTATTTGTGATAAAGTTGGTCATAATAAAACCACGTGTCCTGATAAAGGTGAAAAGATTAAAAAGAAACCAATGCGAAATTATTATAGAAAAAGATGTGATAAATGTGGTCAAATAGAAAAAGGACATATTTGTCCTGCGTTAGATATTGATACAAATAAGATTAAATGTATTTTAGATTTCTTTCAAGAATTATTTTAAACGCGAATACCTGGTCCGTGGTGACCGGTGGGTTCCTGAGAGGTACGAACATTGGTAACAGCAACATTTTTTGATTTTTTATTTAATTCATCCATTGATGATAGATCTATAAGACTGTTAAGAGAAGTGTATATTTGTCTTTCGTGCTTTGGCGTTTCCCATTTCCATATTCCCATCTTAATATTAAACCATTTTGAGTTATTGAAATATCTCTCTTGTAATTCTCCTTTAATTTTAACATTTTTAGTTTTACCTTGCATTTTTGAAATGCCATCTTCAGCGTAACATTGAAAATCATTGTCATTGTATTTTTTATTTACAACATTTGGAAAATTAATTATAGGGACAGTTTGGTTATAAATTTTTGAAATTTCCCATAATTCTTTATTACTGTAATTAATTAGTTTTCCCATTCTATCTATGCTCCAAGTAATCTTATCGCGGATTTCAATAAAACGATTTTTATTTAGCTGCCAATAGGTTTCATTACTTGTTGGTTTAGGTTTTTCAATATCACATACCTCTTTATGAATTGTATCACACATATCATTATACGTTTCAAGAAATGTAACATAAAACATCTCCAAAATATTCAATATAAGTTGTGATTTGCGATTTATATTATCACTACGAATGATTTGACTTTTAAATTTTTTCTCTGTAATTTTTCCCCGGATGAAAGCAATTCTCGATTTAAACATAGGGTCTTGTTCATTACAGATTCTCCTATATTTATCCAATTCCACTTCTTGGAAATGTGTAATTTCTCTATGTAAAACTGTCATATGAGTTAAAAACTTAATTTGCGAGGTCAAATTTTTAAATATCGGCAACGACAAAACTTCACGATCGTGACAAAACGACATTAGATTGTGATTTTTACCGTAATATTTTTTTAGACTTTTTGTTTTTCTTAGTAAATTATGTATAATACGTATATCGATGACGCCGCCACACAATATTTCTCCAACTTCGCGATTAGGCTCCTCATTATTTTTCTTCCAATCATAGAAGTGTGGGTTATGAATCCGCCCACTTACCCGTTGTCCTGTTTTCCAACTAAAAGCTACATGACAACTAGTACACCACATTTGGTCGCATCCATCAATTTTGTAAATAGCTGTAGCACAGTTAGGACATGGTTTTGTTTCCTCTTTAATCATTTTATATGAAGCTACCGCATCAGGATTACATTCATGTTCTTTATGTTTTGATTCGCCACCACCGTAACCTTTGTCAAAATTCTCTAAAATAATTTCATTACAATGTTCACAAACAGTTGTAGCACATACTGAACACTTATGTTGTTGTGATAGAAATCCAGCGCAATCTTCTTTTGGACATTTTTTTTTAAATATTTTTTTGATATTATTTTCACGGTTCAGTTTTGATTTTTCGTATTCATTCACAATTAGCATATCTTGATATTGTCTTAACTGTTTTTGTAGATCATCGATGACTACTTTTAACGTTGTAGATTTATCCGCTAGTTCTTCACGTTTAATTTCATTTTCTACAGCCCCCATGGTACCAGGAATCTTACTTTTTTGAACATCAAATAAAATATCCTTACGTCTATTGCGATAATCTTTTTCCATAAATGTTCTATTTATATTTCCAACGCAAAATTCATATGACCACACATTATTACATTTTGGACATTCGGGGTCATTTACAGAGTAAAGAATAGATTCTTTTACACATGATTTACAACCCTCGAAATCACAAAAGCCACAATGAATGGTTTTCTTACAATCTTCAAGACAAATCTGACATTTGGATGCCATGGTTACAATGTAAAATAAGTTAATGATACAAACAATATCATATATTTATTATTCAATTTTTTTCTGATTACTTTGCTGATTTTTATAAAATTTATAAGTTATCATATAAAAGTATTTTGTTTGTATATATTATAATTTAATGTCCGGTGAAATAGATAAACCAACTGATTTTGATATAGAAAATTATAGCATCGAAGAGTTGATTAATATATTAGGCTTGGGTAGTGAGATTCCTTTGACAAATGAAAAAATAGTCACTACTGTTGAAAAAATAAAAAAACAATTCCAAAAAAATGAGGATTTAAGTGATACTGTTAGGGATAATTTTCTAGATTTTTTTAATAAAATAAATAAAAAACTTTTAAATTATAAAAAAGAAAATACAGTTCGTGATTTATTTGATGAAGAAATAACAGCAGGCGGAATCACGAGAAAAGCTATACCCGTTAATACAAGGGGTCCGACAAAAGCGACATTGTATGATAAAGAGGTGATGGGCGAAACAAGAATAGCAAACTTAAAAGATGCTAATCCTATGCCGGCAGGACCATTTGATAAGATATCAACAGATTATAAAAATCCTTTACTCCGCAATACATATAGAAAATTAGTAACAATTGATAGTCATTATAGAAGTATTTTATTAGATTCAGACTGTTCGGGTAATACTATTGTCGGTAGCAATAACAAATTAATGGAGATTGCCTCGGATTTCACAGTAAATATGGAACCCCCTCTTAATAATGTATTGGATATTACCCTTAATGATGTTTATATTCCCCATACTTGGAAAGTATTTTCAAAAGATTATGGTACTCATTATTATATTGAAGAAACAAATGGTATAAAAACATTTGTAAAAATAACAGAACGAAAATATACAACAATTCAACAATTAGTGAATGAATTAAATACAAAAACAACAAATCTAGAGTTTACAGAAACATTTCCGAAGGAGATAGAAATAGAAAATACAGGCGGCGCAACAGTGGTATTACAATGGTATAGTTTAGATGTTCCCGCCGATGATAATGTGTGTAATAAAACAGGTTTCGGGGGAAAAGTCGATTATAACTTGGGATGGTTACTAGGGTTCCGCGAAACAAAATATACATTGGCACCAGGCGATAAAATAATAGCAGAAGCAGATGTAGACATGTTTGGTTCAAGTTATTTGTATATTACTATGGATGATTTTAACAGTAATAAGCCAAATCAAGATTTAGTCTCATTCGGAAATAATACCGGAAGCTTTTCAATGCCGAGTTATTATATAAGAACGACGATGAAACCCGGAAACGACTGTCTTGGTTTAAACGATCCGGAGTATAATACTTCATGTGGAAAAAAATACGCGAATAAAGATTTGTCGTCAAATTTAACCACGGCGCAAAGATATACTATAGAACAAATAAGAAACGCTATGGTATCACGAAAATCGGATAGATATCATAGCCCTAATAGTAGAGATGTTTTTGGAAGAATTTTGTTAGATCAAAATTCAAATTTCACAGTTTTTAAAAATGTAAACCCAGAATATACAAAACGTTATTATTTTGGTCCAGTAAATTTAAAAAAACTACGAATAAAACTAGTAAACGATAAAGGAATCCCAATTGAAATGAAACATCACGATTGGAATTTTTCATTTTATGCCACAATTAAATATCAAAATTAACATATGGTACAACATGTATCTTGGCAATTACGTTCTTCTTTTAGTAGCAATGCCACTTCATTTTTTTCCTTTAAATTGTAAATTCCGGGATGGGTTTCCTTATCAAAATTAGTCAATATATTTTTTAATAGCATATTTAATGATAATTTTACATTTTCACCAGTTTTCACGGAAACTTCAATATAATCTAATCGCCTTTTACGGATTAAATTATTTATTTCTTCTTTACTTACAACTCTGTTTTTATCTATTTTATTACCAACAACTAACATTTTTACATCACATGTTTTGTTTTTATTGTATTCGTCTAACCAATAATCAAATTTTTGAATACTTCTTCTATCCGATAGGTCTACTACATAAAATATCCCTGCTATATTTTTATAGTATGATTTAATAATTGGCGCAAATGTCTCTTGACCTGCTGTATCCCAAAACATTAATTTATAATTAATACCGCTGTCTTTAAAAATCATTGACTGAAATTCCACACCAATTGTGGGTTCATATGTTTTAAAATATTTGTTTCTACAAAATGTTTCTATTAACGATGTTTTACCAGAATTAGCATTCCCTATTGTTATTATTTTTATACAATAATCGTTTGCTTGTTTTGGCATTTCATGATACATTATATATATTAACTAATATTTTATATTTACATCTATCTAAATAAATTTTGTTAATATTTTACTTTCGTTGTTAAAAGCAGAGATTTAAACGAATTTTCAATATCTAAGATAGAAGATAACATATTTTCTTCGTGTTTTTTCAAATAACGACGTGTTTGGGAAATTTTTCTTTTGATTTCACTTGAATACCCCTTGATTTTTGTGTGAATCTCGGGATCAGAAAAATCAATATGTTCGGTGTTAATGATGGAAAGTAATAAATCTATAGCAGATTTAATTTTTTGTTTGTTATCGTTTGTGTTGTATAAGTATATGACCGGCTTACCACTAATTATTTCTATTTCAAAATCACCACGTTTCGCAATACCCGAACAATTTGAAAGTAGGGCACCCCCATGAACGTCCGCATTATTTTCGATATCCGAAATAAACTTGTCTATTTCTTTTTTGGGGATATTACCTTTATAATCTTTATTATCTATCAATATTTTCTTATCATTTACAGTATCAATAATAAAATCTCCGCGATTTGGTTCTTTATGCGTGTCTTCCACGGTAAATTTTGGATAAAACATTGTTAATATTTTAAACATCATGTTCTCTCCTACCTGACCCTTTAGTGAGGAATTTTCCTGTATCAGATGAATAGATTGTACAATATTATTTAATTTGTCTATTTTTTTTTCATACTTTTCTCTTTCTTCCTTCATTTCTTTTTTGTGATAATCATTTAGAGCAGATATTCTTTCTCTTTCAGTATTGGTCCAAGTGGTTAAATTGGTTTCAGCTTTTTCTTTTAATCGTATATGTTCACATACCAAATCGTCATATTGTTCTGTTTTAAAATTTATTTTCTCCCTATACTGTAATTCTAAAGAACATTTCAATTCATTGAATAATTGGGTTTTTGAATTTTTATTATTTTCATTAATACTGTTAATTAAGCTCTCTTTATCGTTTAAAGATTTTTCATATTTATTTTTTTGTTGTTGTAGTTTTTCCGTAGACTCGTTTTGAATCGCTTCTATTTTTTTATTAAATTCACTGTTATCCCATCGTAAACTCTGATTTTCACATCCATCGTACGCTATAAGTCCTAATTCTAAGACTTTTATAAGTTTATTTCCAGATAAATCATGTATTTTTTCTATAAACTTTGTGTTTTTAATATCTGAAATAGGTATTTGAAGCATGCATATAATTAATATAATATTTACTTTAAGTTTATTATGTAAATTTTAAATGTTACTACATTGTAAATGGATAAAATCAGTCATGTGAAAGAGAAAAGTGATATGATTTTAGAACCTCTACAAGTAATGATTCAATTAGCACTTTTGGCGTACTGCCCCATTGGAAGTAAATTAAGTATATCGGAAAATATTCTACATTTACAACTACCATCGTGGAGCCAAGGAGTAACTCGTTGGTATATGAAAGACAATAAGGATGATTTATATTATTTATTTCAAGCAATACGTCGGTATTATTTGTGGTATAAACCAGATTCATGTGTTATTTATGAAAAAATATTGGCAACCGCGATAAAAGGTATACATAAACTAATAAAAACCTATGAAAATACAGACAAAATATCAATTCGTCACACCCTAACATTATATACAAATATATTAAGTTTAGAATCACCAGAATTATTTAAAGAAGCGGCAGAAGATTCCATAAGCCTAGATAGCGTTTTTGAAAATATTACAAAACTATACAATAACAAAATTCTCTCCATTGTTTATAATTCACTCTTAATTTTAGACACATCTAATGAGAATGATATACAGCATATCTTATCAGGTCTACAAGAGATATTAAAACCACAACATTTAAAAATAAAAACATGGATTAGAGAGAATTTAACATGTTAAAATCTATATATAGTGTATATGTTACCCTATGAATTCGGATTTATATTTTTATATGTGGCCGCCTTTGGATTTTCAGACTACTTTGTTAAGATAACAAAGCTTACGGGAGTCGCTTATTTACTATATTATTTAATTATAGCCATAGTGGGAACTGGTGTATTATACAAATGTGATTATTTTGATAAATTAAAAATGTAATGTTATAATATATGCCAAGTCCAGCACCAAATACAGGTATAGCCAAGCCAAGAAGCCATCCGCGTCGCCATCTTGCAAAGAAACTTCAAAACGCTGGATTTTTGAGAAAAGATTCCGTTATGAATAGCCATTTTAATATAAATTTATTTGGTTCAGCGCAGTCGAATAACAGAAAACAAGTTGTTTACACAAAAGCAGAATCTAGTTCTCAATCAAATGATAAGCACCGACAATCTAACTTAGAGGCAAATGTTGGACAAATGGACCGTTTAAATAGAATTAAAGCCGCTTCAATTTCCGGGTCAAAATAATTATCATTCTTATATATATATATACATGATTCATAATCCCACTAAAATTATACCTTTAATACAAAGACCATGGTTTTTCTACGCTTTATTGGCGCTATTGCTTGTTTGTATAGTAGATTTGGGGAAAAAATATATATTAGATAAAAATATAGTAAAACATCCAAGACACTTGGTCATATATCTTTCAATAATTGTAGGATTTTTAGGACTTATTCACTATGTAATGGATAATTCTTGTAAATCCATATTTAAATGTAAGTCAGAAATGTTAATTATATTATTTATTATTTCATTATGCGTCTACATTTTTAATATATCCTTCACAACTTCGCTTAAATTATCACCCGATGTCACTTTACCATGTATTATGTTATCATTATCGATTATCGTTATTTATTTAGTTTCTAGTATTTATTTTGATGCGTCACCACCGTTTGACTGGCATGTATTGATTGGTATTATATTCACTGTCGTCGGATTAGGGATAATAACAAATTATTTTAAGGGTTAGAAAAAAATTGAATACATATAATTATATGATTTTATATGTATTTAAAATGAATTTGGAAGCGCAGCAAATATTTGCGTCAATCGCTGAAAAAAAGGCACTCCAACTGGATTATTCTCGGAAAATAAACGTAATTCAGAAAGAAATTAGAAAAATGCGGGGAATTTTGTATAAAACATGCGACCATGAATGGGAAAGAGATTGGGAAGATCGCGATGAGAGGTCAAGGTGGGCATGTAAGCATTGTAAACTATCGCGAAATCCTCATTATAATTAATTAT
>ERZ807291.2026-NODE-2026-length-31544-cov-16.342659_pt1 | contig 31544 bp, 28 predicted proteins | sample MGYA00521257_ERZ807291 | MGnify/ENA primary metagenome ERZ807291 (study PRJEB31413, sample SAMN03169783) | marine metagenome | biome: Marine; feature: Water; material: Subsurface seawater | place: North Sea | collected 2011-04-28 | depth 1 m m ...
TCGGAGCAATATATAACGATGGTGGTAACGGGGTTGATTCAGGACATGTGCGGGTGTATGAATATACGAATAATGCATGGACTCAGCTCGGTGGTGATATTGATGGAGAAGCTGCAATTGATCAGTCCGGGTACTCAGTAAGCTTATCAAATGACGGCACCAGGGTTGCTATCGGAGCAAGCTGGAACGATGGTAACGGGTTACTGTCAGGACATGTGCGGGTGTATGACATTAACATTATGAGGGGGGCGGCAGTGTTATCTATGCAGGGGGGTGGAGAAGTTGGTTCGTTGATTTCTATGAATAGTATAACCAAATCTAACGGGGACCAAGCTGAGACCCCTCAATCAACCTGGCAAATTACAGGACCGCGTGTTGGTGGCTCTTACAACGGCGCCTTGTTGTTTCGTCATGTTCATGATAGCATGATAGAAACGGATGTCATGCGCCTTGATAAAGACTATGTGTATATAGATGAAGCGCTGAAATTGAACGCTGTCAGTGTCAGACAAGCCACCGAAGACGACTTTGGTAAAATAGCACATTTTATTATGAACGACGGCACTTCTATGATGTACGCGTGCGTGAAGAGTAAGAATGATTCAGAAGAAATCATATATGATTGGAAGGAATTGCACAGCTGAGTAATCCGCGGGCAATCACAAGCACGGGGATATTTCATCAACAGGGACCGATCAGACTACAGAGGGTTGGCTCACTTCGACTAGTGTAAATGGTATTCCAGTGGTTTCGATTGAAAACGGGACCGTCACTGCGGGGACTGTCATGGCTAGTAATGATAACATGCTGAATATTGTAGCTATGTACCCAAAACGGTGTTGTTCAATTAATCAATTCTGTAGAATCGGGAAATTTCCGTGGGTATCACAGCCCTAGATGATTCGTCCAAGCAGTCTCACTGTCAGCAATTTAAAAGCAAATATTCTGTATACAGACAGCATTACATCAAGAAACGCCCAATTCCTTGCAGCCCCAAGTTGGTCAAATGCGTTACACGCACAATGCCTCGGGTGATGGCGAGATATGGGTGTACTCTAAAACAAATGGTTCATTAGGTGAATGCTTTCACTGCAATTTTTCGTCGAATGGGATAGTCCACGATCGGTTTTATATACACCCCCGGGTGCTTTTTGTACGCAGAGTCCCACTTGTGAATGTCCTCATTGGGCACCGCGTCCAGCTCTGGCACCCACTGTCTGATATACTCGCACTGAGAGTCGTGCTTTTCGCTCTGACTAAACGGATTGAACATTCGCAAGTACCCTGTGCGATCCACTCCAACGCCGCAACTCCACTGCCAGTTTCCGTTATTTTGGCTCACGTCATAGTCCACCAGCTGGGTTGCAAAGTACTTTTCCCCTTTCCGCCAGTCTATCAGCAGCGTCATTGCAAGATAATTGGCCACCGCCATGCGCGCCCGATTGTGCATGTAGCCCGTGCGATTGAGCTGGCGCATCCCGGCGTCAATGAATGGGAATCCTGTGGTGCCCTTTTTCCAAGCCTCAAAATGTTTTTCGTTAGTCTCCCAAGCAACGTGGAGTTGCTTGTAGTTTGATCCTCCTATGGTGCGTTCTGCTGGAAGGTGCTTCATAAGCTGGTCGTAAAAGTCATTCCACAAGAGCTGAGACACCAATGCTTCCGCAGAGCGCGCGTTGGGTATCTGCTTGAATGCGTAGTACGCCTCGCGTATGCTCATCGTTCCAAATTTTATGTGGGCGCTCAGCAGAGTTGTTGACACCGCAGCGTCGTTGCGCGTGCTGTGATACGCCCGCTGCTCCGATCGCACCTTGGACAGCAGCGCGTTTGCCTCGGATCGCCCCCCTGATACCAGCATACGTGAGGCTTGTGAATCTGTAGAGCCAAAGCGGCTTTTAGCCTGCGATAGTGTGATTGCGTACTTGCTTGGGACGTGTGCAGAGTATAGGAGCGATCCCATTTTTCTGTGTGGTTGTTGTGGGAGCTGTACAGGGAATGTGAGCGCCTTGTTTTTAAATGGTGTGTACACACTGTAAAAGCTCCCTCCACCGGTCTGAACGCTGCCCATAGGGTGCAAGTTGTAATCCTCTAGAGAAACAACTGGAATGTTCAATTTGGCACACAGCTGCTCAAGTTTTGCGTCGCGTTGGATTGCATAGTGCGTGTGGTCTTTGTTGAAATACACGCAAGTGATGTCGAGCTTTTGCGAAAGATGCTCCACCACTGCATTTGTATCGCCGTAATAACAATGGAGACTGCGAATCTCTGATAGACTTTTAATCATGAATGCTATGGCGCGCTTGGATCGATAATCGTTCTTGTCCGACACTTGTTCAGGTGTGAAAATGAAAGCATGTAAGACGGTTTCTCCAGATTCAGCAGCGTCGCTCAGAGCTTGATTCAGCGTTGTATTGTCCACAACGCGCAAATCCCTGTGAAATATGAAGAGCTTCACCATACTGTGGACTTTATTATTATGTACTAGTAATGACCGAGCAGTTGTACTGCTCCATTGTAAAGTTTGGACCAAATTTTTTCTTTGCAAAGAATGGAGTCTTGCGAGCAGCGCATGATTATAACGTCGCACGATCCCAATTGCTATCAGGAGGAAATGACACTGTGCGTGAAGTGCTACATTCTAAATTCAACGAGTTGAACAACACTCTACAAAACTTTACACCTAAAACGGGCAACATTTCTGACTTGTACTTTAAAGATCTACACAGCGGTGCGACGTACAGAATGAATGACGACACACAAGAACTTGAACTCGCAGTAAAGTCCGGGACTGCGCAAGCGTACGAATTTACACCTCAATCAACGAGATTCAACGGGAAAAAAATGCACTTGGTGGATTCATACTCGTGGCAATGGGAAAGCGAGACGGTGACAGATACCAATCCAGCCCTTTTGTTTTCTACTGTGTTGTTTTACCCAGACGGAAAGCGCCCAGTGCAGGCTCTTCCAAACGACGATATTTCGACATTTATTGGCACAATGTCTCGTGAGCAGAAGGCTGCTCAAGTTGTAATGTACAACGAGCCAACCGGCACATTATCGGTAAACAACACTGATGTGTATCCGGGAGGCTGTCTTGACGGCGGAGGAGGACTGGCAGATTTGTCGTTTGAACAAGTCAAGGCACGAATGAACGCCGTGTACCTTAACGCAAACGGAAGCGGCGCTGCGCCTATACCGCCACTGTACGGAACTGATAGCATTCATGGAGCAAGCAACGTGAAGGACGTTACATTGTTTCCGCACAATATATCCTTTGGAAACATTGCAAATCAAAGTGATCGAATACAGGCGGCTGAAAACTGGGGGTACGTGACGCGGGAAGAGATGAAGTCGCTTCGAATGCCAATGTCATTCAATCCATGCCTGGCAACTGTTCGCAATCAAAGCTACGGCAGGTACTACGAAGGGTTTTCTGAAGACCCCAACATTGGCGTCGACTTTGTGAAGCCTTACATTGAAAACCTTCAAGGGGGCGCTTTTGATCTTGATCCAATCACCGGTCGTAGAACCTACAACAGCATTGAAGTGCTTGCAACCGCGAAGCATTTGGTTGGAGAAGGGGAATTACACAGCCAGCACGCAAACACAAACGTAGACCGAGACGTCTTAGAAAACAGACACATGCGTTTGTTTAAAGAAGCCATACACAATGGGGTGGGGTGCATCATGGCAGCGTACAATGCGCTCAATGGGTTGGATTGTCACGTAAACTGGAATTTACTGACAAAACGCGTCAAACATGAGCTTGAATTTGATGGATTTATTCTTGGTGACTGGAGTGGGCATACACCAGACTATGGCAGAAACGGAGCAAACACCATTGAAGCAATCAAAGCTGGAGTTGATATGCTCATGGTTGGCAGCAGGGGCGACGCAACTACAGAAGCAAATGTTATTTACAACGCAATGAACGGAGGGGACACAGTATTAGAAGCTAGAGTCAACGAAGCAGTGTACAGAATACTTACTATTAAAAAGAAGCTTGGCTTCTTTGAACTGAATGGTACTAGTTTGTCAATAGTGGCTAACGACACGAGATACACGGGACAAGCAGACCCGGCTGACGTGATTAGGAGTCCTGCCCATTTGGAGAAGGCAAAATTTGTTGTTGAAAAATCAAGCGTATTGTTGCTAAATAAGGGACAACTGCTGCCAATAAATCCAAATACGTACACGAAGATTTACGTGGTTGGTCAAAGCGCAATTACAGAAGATGAAGCAAATGGGGGTTGGACTGTAGACTGGGCAGGATTATATAATATGGATATTGTAGGAAAAACTTTGTTTGAACACTTAGTTTCAAAACTTGGAGATAAGGTTCAGTATGTGGCGGTATCCATAGGAACCGACGGAGAAACAGTAGTAAGTTCTGCTGACTTGATTAATGGGTTTGCAATTGCAGAAATTGCTATAGAAGAAAATAGTCTGTTCATTAATGTTATGGGATCCTCCCCATACGTCGAAACTGGTGGGGATGGACCAAAAACGCTCAGTAACTACAGAATGCAACTTGCGAACGAGAATCTCGCAGCCATTGCAAAGCTGAACAAACCAATGGTAAATTTACTGTACTCTGGATCTCCAATCATAATGGACGCCACTCCAGGAAATGCTGGCGCTGCGTATTTCACACAAGGCGGATCCCCGAATAATCACGCCTTCATCTGGGCAGCATTGCCTGGAACAGAGCTCGACGGCCTCAGTGACATGCTGTTTACTGACGGCCCTAAATTCACGGGCAAGCTGGGCGTTTCGTGGCCAAAGAAGATAACTGACAATTCAACGGTGTTCAGCGACGAAAGCTACGACGCGAGCAAAATGCTTTTCGAAAAGGGGCACGGAATGACCTGGGACCAAAATATATACGTATAGAATATGAACACTGTTGATATTGATAAAGGGCGACAAATTATTCTCGACGGGTACGGTTCACAAGCTCGCAATTACTATGAAAGTACAGTTGCTTCGCTATTGAATTTCAAATACAACAATCCAGGCAGAGTTAAATTGGGAATTGACGTACTTGCTGATATGGAGCCCGTGAGCGGAGCAAAATATGGCTTGTTTACAAATGCGCCTTCTCGAGCAGCAAATGAAGAACATAATTTCCAGCTGCTCATTGAAGCTGGATATGACATTCCTATAATTTTCGCTCCTGAGCACGGATTCGAATCAAACTTAGCAGAGGGGTTAGATGATGGGAATAAAAAAGATAATGTCTTAAATCTACTAAACTCAAACGGGGTCGTTACAAAGCAATTCCCCATTATTAGTGCGTCAGCAATAGACTCGAGTGCACAAGCAACCATTGAAAATGCAATTACAAACAATCAATTGAATTATATCATTTACGATTTACAGAGTGTTGGCTCACGGTATTACACATACATTGCTGATCTTGGAAACGTGCTGTCAGCGTGCAAGCGCAAGGGAATCAGGTGCATAGTGTGCGACCGACACAACATGCTCTCCCCAGCGGTGCAGCAAGGTAACAGTGATGTGAGTAATACAACCTACAATGTGTGGAAATACGCCATTCCAATACGTCACGGGGCAACCATAGGATATTTGGCAGAGCACGTGCTTAGCAGGAATGGAGCAGATTTACAAGTAGTGAAACTGGAAAATTACCACGACTCCATGTACTGGGACGATACAAATATTTGGAATGGAAATTTTTACTCACCCAGTCCAAATATTCCAAGTTTTGATAGCGCACTGCTTTATCCAGGCACTTGCTTGTTTGAGGGCATTAATATGCAAGAAGGGCGTGGAGTGTACATAAATAGTGAATACATTCCATTTCAGATTGTTGGATACCCGAGCTCATTTTTTTCCATAAATGGCGTGTTAACTACAATCCAGGCAACTGCGCACGCAAAGTTCACAGCAGGTGCGTCATTCACCGCGGTTCAAAGCTACACACCAGTACCGTATGGTGGCGGTGATGATGAGGAACCCAAGGAGCCTACATTCAATGGTGAAGTGTGCTCAGGAATCCGCATTACAATCACTGACAAAACATTGATCAATCCTATTCATGTCGCACTTGTTGTCATGTTTTCGTTTCGTGACGTTTTGCAGAGTGACTTTGTTGTGAAAAGTAATAAATGGATAAACACATTGTGGGGCTCGGATACCCTAATGACCGCATTGAACAACAACACAAATGTTCAAGACTTTATTAATTCTTTATGAGCGTTTTTTAAAGTAGTCACTACCCGCCTGATCTCCAGAATTTAGTAGTTTTTCTCGCACCTCTCGAGCGTCGCTCAGCAAACTATAATGTGACGTGTCACCGATCCAAATTGTGTTTGGGTGATTCGGCTCTTGCACTTTGATTGCGCTCCAAATGGCTGCATACGCATAGTCAAATACCGAGCGAATGCTGTGCGGCTGAAGTGACACGTACACGCACAGCTGTGTGCTCTGAGGCTCATGGAGAGCACTGTGAGGATACATTGCAACAAGGCCTCCGTCTGCGTACACTGTGCCGTTATATTCTACTTTGTGAAACACAAAGGGGATTGTCATTGAAATTTTCAGCGCTGTAAGAACGCTCATAGTCGGTGTTGTGTCCACGCTAAACCACTCAACTGCCTGTTTTGCAAGATTTGTCCCACTGATTGTGAGTTTTTTCTTTGAATAGTCGTACAACTGCTGAAATGTAGGGTTGTCCACATGTAATGTATCTTTAAATACGCCTTGGATGTGACACAGCACTCGCTCCTGATTCAGCAAGCCACAGTGCTCAATCGTTTCGTCAATGTTGTACGATTCGAGGTCAATGTGTTTTTGGGTTATCAGGTTGATAATGGAGTCGACACTCACCACGCATAACAGCGCACCAATAAGCGAACCCACTGACGTCCCTGCGATGTGTGTTATTGGCTCAAGATGTACGTGCTTGAGCGCCCCGAGCATTGCAAATCCATACATTCCACCGCCGCTCAGTGAAAGCTCTGTATACATTACTGTGATGGACAATTTAGTCAACGGTGTGTAACGACCGCTTGAGCACGCTGCGCTCACGAACCTCCTTGTTGTTGAACAGGAAATCTGCAAGATTTGCAGCTTTTTCTTCTCCCTCGCCATATTGAAGCAATAGTTGCGCAACTTGATCCTTTTTGAGCGCAAGCTTACTCTTGGTACACTTGAGCTCCAGCGAACCGGACTCGCCCAAGTTGCAAAATTCCTTATTTTGCGTCTTCATGAAACTCACGATTGATTCGGTGAGCTTCTTTTTGCGCTTGTTCAACGCACTCGTCTCTTTGCGAATATCTGCCAGTCGATCGTGAATTTGGATAAACTCGCGCACAAACAAGCGAAACATGTCAGTTGTGACTACAGGTGTTTCCACATTGGAGCTTGAATCGTCCATTGCTACTATAAAGTAACGAAATTCTTTATATCATATTTAATAACCGCGAACACTCGATGAGCGTACAATCCTTCTTATACAGACGAATAGACCGCAATGTGAGCCCTAGCCATACAGTGCTAGCGATCAGCGCCTGCAGCAATAAAAATTCGTTTGACCAAAACAAAACGTGAGCGGCGCATAGTGCCAGCACGTCACATGCGAAATACAGCGAAGTCACCTCCACCTGTTGGGTAACGTAAAGAATATATCGGATAGGATCCACCAGCAAATAGTGAGCACTGGTAACAAACGCATAGACGGTTCTTGTCTCGATTTCTGCAAAGGCTAAAAGGCACGCACTTAGTGCAACGCTGGCAATCGGGCTCACAATCGCGTGGAGCCAATACGGGGCGTACTTAAAGAGCTGCTGATTTGCTAAGACGGTCAAAAACATGACAGTCAGCGGAATGAGCACGTGCTCGTCTGAGGTGTCATTTACGACGCTCCCTACGTTCAAGAAGAATACCGTGCTGCAACCAGCAATTCCTGACACAACCATTGCACGGAATGGTTTGAAGCCGTACACGTAGGCGCTGTTGTTTCGGGGTTTTGCCCGGCTACAAAGCGCAGCAGCAACCGCAGCAAGCACAAAGAACCCAATTGCAACGTACCCTGCTAGTTCTTCCTTTCCGAGAATTCTCACAATGAACATGGCGCCTCGCTTTTCAATAACGTGAGCAAAGTTGGACACGAGGGAATAAAATGGCAAAGAGTCCATTCCCGATTGAATGTCAGGAATGCGGTGTATGACATAGGGGAAATACAAGCAATATCGGAGCACGTTGTACCACGTGTGGCGCACAATGAAGACGCACACGTGCAGCCACGTGGTTTTCATAAGCTCAAAATACACTCCGAGGGTCAGCAGTACGCCAATGCATACGCCACTTTGGTACTTCCAGAGCCCAGCAGCCACAATGGACATTGGGACATACACGAGCGCTAGCAGCACGCTGGGGAATTGTGGAATGTGTACTGAGACCGAGTCTTGTGAAACACCCAGCAATACGAGGCCGCATACGCACGAAAGATAGCAGACTACGATGTACATACAGTACACTAGTTTTTCAGGTCGCGACTCCACATGGATTGCGGGTGGGTCTTTGTCAATCCGGCGAGTTCCTTGGTGGCTGCACTGTGCTCGCGCTCGAGCGCCACGATTCGCTCCTCGGTAAGACTGTCGATTTTCATGTGAAGCAAGTAGTTGTACGACTTGTCAATGGTGTCAAACTTGAGGTACTTGAGCTCGCTCACCAGCACGTCGCTCTTTTTCCTGAAAATCACAAGCTTCTCCTGGATCACCATTTCAACAAAGCGCTTCTTGTTTGACAAAACCGTCAACTTGTGCCCAAGCACCTTTTCAAGGTGCGCTTTGCGACGCTTATAAAACTCTAAACGTACTCCGACATACTCCCGAATAATGTCATTTGGATCGTTGTACTTGCGAATACACCCAGCTGAATCGAACAGGTGCATATTGCGAGTGCTGAGGTTTGTGGTGAGGCGGAACTCCTTTTCAAAGGTGCCGTTGTCTAGCAGCTTTTTCAGTACAAGGGCGTCAAACTTGACCGTGAAGAGCACATGTGTTTCCGAGCTGTGATTTGTATACCCTGTAATCTTTGTATCAATGACATTATCCAGAAACTCTTTGTAATCCTGCGTCCAACGGCCAATGGGAAGTTCAGTGATTTCAACAGTTGTATTTGACTTGATTGTATAGCGCCCCTTGGTAACAAATGCGCCGTCACCAACCTTTGTAATTTCACCTGTGAATCCCTGATACCACGGAGTGAGCTCCTTCATTGCACCCCCTTCTACGCAGGCGCTTACGTTCTGTTGCACTTCCTCGGGATTGAAGCACGGCACGCTGCAACTGTACCCAGTTCCAATTCCCTCAGCTCCGTTAATTAACACCAAAGGGAGCACTGGGACGTAGTGCTTTGGTTCAATGTCAATACCATCATCCTGCAAGTACTCTAGTACGCTGTCGTCGTCTTGGTGGAATAGTTGCTGGGCGTGCGCTGAGAGCTTTGTGAAGATGTACCTGGGACTCGCGGCGTCTTTGCCTCCCATGAGGCGCGTGCCAAATTGACCCACAGGTTCCAGCAAGTTGTACGTATTTGATCCAACAAAGTTTTGTGCAAGCGAAATAATTGTGCCCATCATCGATTGTTCACCGTGATGGTATGCGCTTTCAGTGCTCACATAGCCAGCAAGCTGGGACACCTTGGTGTCTGTGTTTTTCCGCTTTCGGCACGCATACAGCACCTTGCGCTGCGACGGCTTGAGACCGTCAATTGCTGATGGAATTGACCGCTCCAGGTCTGCAATGCTAAACCAAATGAGATCCTTGTTTACAAAGTCGTTGTACGTTACTTTTTTCACATTGCACGAGTAGTCTATGCTGCTGCCAGATTCGATCCCGCCCAGAATCCACTGCTTGCGCAAGTCCGCCTTGTCCTTTTTGAAAGCAAGCGTCACGCACTCGTCCGTCGTGGGATCTGTGAAATAACTCACAACATTGTGCTGCATGTTGCGAAAGTACTCCTTTGCTTCCGTGGCGGTGCTGGTACCGAGTCCCTTGTAGTACTTGATTGCAAAGCGTGCTCCGCCGTCTGCTTGTTGCGCCGCCCACTCTTTGAACTCGTTGAGATTGTAGAACGAGTGCTGCTCCGAGCCCCGCACAGCCTTCATAACCGGAGTGATCATTGCAGCCACTTCGAATCCAGTATCAAGTAGCGAGGGCCAAAAGTAATGGAAAAAGTTGATAATCAACCCTTTGATGTGAGACCCATCAACGTCAGCGTCAGTCAAAATCAGCACGCGCCCGTATCGCAACTCCTTGCAAGTCGCCTTGGTGTACTCTTTACCCTGCTGCAGTCCAAGGATTTGCTTGAGAGCGTTGATTTCAGCATTGTCCATGAGCTGTTTTGGACTAGCCTCTCGTACATTTAGCAGCTTGCCGCGCAGGGGGAAAACTCCATAGTGATCTCGTCCAACCACGCTCAGCCCACTGATTGCAAACGTCTTTGCAGAGTCCCCTTCTGTCAATATGAGGGTGCACTGCGAGCTTTGCGCGGTTCCCGCCTTGTTTGCGTCGTCCAGCTTGGGAATGCCCTTGATGGTAACCTTTTTCCGCCCGTCCGTCTTGGAGAGCTCTCGAAATTCCTTGTGCTTTGCCAGCGCAACCGCGTCGTCCATGATTCCAAGCTTTAGCAGGCGCTTTGTGAAATCCTCAGAGCACGTAAACCTGCTCCCAAACGACGTCACCTTTGAGGTGCACTCCGTTTTGGTTTGGCTGCTAAACGTTGGGTTTTCCAGGATTGCCTTGACGAATACAAACATGTGGTCGCGGATAAACGTAGATTTCACCTGCGACTGTGGGTTTTTAATCAAAATCTTTTCGGTAATGCGCTGAATCATTTGCTTCACAACGTGCTCGACGTGCGTGCCTCCAACGCTTGTATTTATCCCATTCACAAATGAAACTTGCTTGTACCCATCGTCGCTGTGGCACACACAGACGTCCCATCGGTGACCACCCTCATATATTCGCTGAGTGGTCTTTTTCCCGCCAATGTACAGATCGACATACTTTTCGAAATTCTTGTAGCACAGCTTTTTGCCGTTGAAGTACACGCCCACACTGTCAGGCGTGCAAGCACACGCGTCGTACACCCGGCGCTCAAGCATTGCAAATGTGTCATTGTCCAGGGATTCCATACCAAATCGCTTGTAATCAGGCACAAATGTGAACTTTGCATACCCCTTTGAAGCCTTTTTTGTAATCTTTGGAGCAGAACGATTGGTCATGTTATCCGTAAACGTCTGCACATAGCGCTGACCAGTTTCACTGTCAACAATGTCCACTTGAAAGTTTACGCTGAAAATGTTAGCCAGCTTGGCCCCGTAGCCGTTTCGGCCACCAACAGTGCGCTTCTCCGAGTCGTCGTAATTACTGCTGGTAAGAAGCTCGCCAAATATCATCTCGGGAATCCACATATTTTCCTTTTCGTGCTTCACGATCGGGATCCCCTTTCCGGTATTCATAACAGATATTGTGCCAGATTCACGATCTACATGTACCTTGATTGCGTCAACTGTAGAATCTACGATGGTCTGATCAATCGCATTGACGAGAATCTCGTCGTAAATCTTGAACAACCCAGGGACGTGCGTAAGTAAGCGCGGCTCCATGGCGCTGGCGTCAGCGTTCAAAACCCACTGCTTGCTGACATCACGCTCGAGGGAACCGACGTACGTGTCCGGGCGTGCTAAAATGTGCTCCAGTTGCGTAAACTTTTGGTATTTGGTACTGGCGGATGCCATGCGTTTCTCTTTACACATTTGACTGCTGTCGCCTTTAAGTGAAAGAATATATTGAACTTCTGCTACTTTTCAGGACACTCATGTGGGGGGCGTGGTTTTTAATTACGTCTGGAAATCGGGAAATGAAATCTAAAATCTCGTGACGAATCAACCTGTGAAACGCCACCCCATAGTGCTGGCATGTGATCCGAATGGAATCTTCCACTTTTTGAGTTTCTTTAAGAACACCCAAAAATATGTGTATCACTCTGCCGAATTGTTTCATACACAATTTGATACAATGTACCTACAAAAAATACTACACAACGGACTGTCAATAAAAATGTAATTTTTACTGTATGATTCTCCAGCTATTTCCAGAGCTGTCGATTGTGTTTTTAGCTCTCATGTATTCAAAGACCAACGACACAAAGTATGCAAGGCTACTCGCAGGCGCAATACTCACGCTTTTCATTGGAGTTGTGCTCAAAGAAACTTTCAAGGCAACGCCGCTAGATCGCTCCCTTGTCATGCGTCCAAAGGGCGCAAAGGACTGTCACGGACTTGCAAAGGGAAACTGCGAGCATCAAGTGGGCATGCCTAGCATTCATTCCATGCTCGCCGGATATTACGTGGCAAAACTTCGCTGCACAAACACGTACGCAACTATGGCCATGTGTGCGGTTCCATTTTCGCGACTATCGAGTGCGGACTTTGCGATCATTAACCACGGGATACACGGCTGCCACACGTGGTCACAAATAACAGTCGGATTCGGCATTGGCTTAGCGCTTGGAAATTTCTACTAGCCCCTTTTTCACCTTGTTTCGAGCAAACTCGCTGGGACTCAGTGGTAATCCACTTGCAATAATGTGCATGGCTCTCAGGTTGATTGGCTCCATGAGCAAATCGCTGTAAATGTTTTTGAGCCCTTTTGCGGCGTCGAGTCTCAATGATTGCGGGTTTGGCATGAGCTGCTCCAAGAGCTCCTTGTTATCTTTGACGAATCTGCTATAAGAAAACGGAAGCAAGTGTGCGTGCTCTTTGGGCAACACGCACAGCAGCTGCAACAGTGGCGGGATGCAAACGTCGCACGGAAAGTCGAGGGAGCTCCATAGCTTTGCGAATCGCCGCGGACCAATGCCCCTGACGTACTCCGTCAACGTTGAGCACAAGGGGGCGTTTCGAAATGTGTAGTACCACAGCCATGAAGGCGGCGTCATTGTGCTGTAGTACACGAAGGTCCATTTCACACAGTGCAGATATTGCTTACACAGTGCGTCTTTGGAGGCGTCTGCGAAAAAGTGAGAGTGATACGTTTCAACAGTGAACTTTTGCAAATCTCTGTGATAACGTTTGAAGAATGGATTCTGTGGGTTCGAGTACAGTGCGTGCTGATACAATTCCAGCTCCGTGTCATAGCTGGTGCCACTGCTGTCGCAGGACATGTGTGAGCGCGGAACTGTGTACTCGACTTCGCTTTCAGCCACATGCGATAGAAACGCCTCGAATACTGAATACACCGGACTGTTATTTTCGTCAATCAATGCGGTTCCATTCTTTCGCGCGCTCAAGGTTTTGCTATATGCGTTTAAAAGCGAGTCAAGCCCCCCTTCTCTCATTTTGGTATGCACAAATGGATCTACGAAATCATTCCCGCCAAACATGGAAATAAACGCGAAATCTTTCACAAATTGCGTGCGTTCTACGTAAAATAGCTTGTACTCTGAAATCAATGAGTCAATCAGAATGTTGACATTTAAAAACACAAACTCGCTGGGGTTGTCTGCGTCTTCACGCATTAACAGTATGTTGCTGTTGTACTTGGTGCACAACATCATGGCCAATACAACGAGATCGGCGTCCATCCCATACATCACAATATTGGGTGACTCTCCATTGGGTTTGCGCTGGCCATTGGAGACAAAGCGCGAAATCTTCTGCTCACCTTCACCTGGGACGTTTGAATCGCTGAGATACACCTTGGCGTCTCCGAACGCGCCCAGTTTAGCTGCACTTTGCAGGCGACCTACGAGCTTTGCCATAAAAACTGTACCTGGCGTGATTGCGCTGCTGTTAAAATTGGAATTTGCTGGTATATTGTACTTTGTTGCCATCTTGCGGGCAAAAGAATCGTCGAGCACCTTCTTGTAGCGCCGGGATCGCTGGCACATAAGCTTTCCCATAGGAACTGGGCCGTCAAGTGCAATGTAGACTACATTCTTTGGATTGACTACTTTTACAATTAGATTTGTGTATCCTACCGTTTTGGCAAGGAGCGTCTCTTCGAGCACCTTTGCTGTGGCTGTGCTTGGTAGCAGGTGCACACAATGGTGCACAAGACCGTTGTAATCGAAAAGCAGCTGATCTGTTTTCCATTGCAACTCTCTGCTCAGCACCTGCGGGTACTTTTTTACCAAGGTGCGAAACAATCCAGGTACTCCCATATGAATTACCAGCAAAGTATTTTTAAGCGAGTTCATTGTCTTGGCAAAGGTGGTGAATTCTCAAGGGCGTGGTGCGCCCTGCCCGCTGCGCTCGCCCGATAACCTGCTTTGCCATGTCAGACGTCATTTTGTGATAAAAGATCAGATCCGTAGTATTTTCCAAGTTGAGGCCGGTGCCATAGTGGCTCGAGTTGAGCAGCAGCACGTCCAGTGACTCGTTGCGATACCGCTCGATTGTCCGATTCACTCGCACCGCAGAGCCCACAAGTCGCGACGAGTTGTACTTTTCGTGTTGAAGCGCTCCTTCAATATACTCAAAGCTTTGATCGTGGGAACTGAACACCAGAAACTTACCGCCTTGGTGCTTTTTCATAATGCCCACCAATGCAACGTGCTTGTCCGGAAGGTCAGGAACACCTGTACTCGACGAAGACTCGCCAAATACCGAGAGGTGCGGGGTCCCAATCTTTGATCTGCACATTGGGCAAGATCCCCGCATAGAAATGCAGCGCGTAATGCATTCGAAACAAAATACGTTTTGGCAGCAGCTGACAACAGTGGCGCGTGTATATGCGTCAATGCACACGCTGCACGTGTTACCGTACGAGTGCAGGCGGGACTCGATCGACTGTACTGTATTTTCCAGAGTCAGTAGCTGCTCCTTGATTCCCTTGATTCGGCGCTGACGGGTATCCTCGTCAGATTGAAGCGTGTACCGCATTTGTTCTAGAAGGGATAACTCCTGTTTTGAGTTTGCAATGCGCTCATTGTACGTGTGCGTAATGTTTTCGATAATATTCGCACTCGTCTCAATCCTGCAGCCAGCGCGTTCCACTGCACCGTCCACATTTCCTGCATTGAGCATTTGCATAATCTCCTGACTTACCAAACCGGCCAGCACATTCACGTAGTGTGGTGTGCGACACTGCACAGTGTAGTGAATCGGTTCGTCCAGCATGAACGATTGCTTCACAAAGTCGTCGTCACACTTGAGGCACAACACCCGCATAACCTCATTGGCGCGATGGGTCTCCAGGTTGCGGAAGGTTTCGCGGATGTATCCGTTGCGGCGAATGCCGTCAATGTACTTGCGCGTAATCATGGGACGACCCCGAGGAGCTGACATTGGGGCTATATAGCTGCCACTTGGAAACATCAAGTTTGTCAGCGAGGACGTCACAAACCAGGTGAAATTAGTACGAGGTGAGCGAGCTGCTGGGATGTGAATCGTATCGGCTTCGTCGAAAAACACCCGTGTCCAAAACATGTTGTGTACCCCCAAGAATTCGTTGTACATGCTGCTGCTACATACAACAACGTCTCGATAGTTGTCCGAGTTGAATGTGTCTATATCTTTGCGCTTTGATATGATTGCACTTGACAATGACGTGAATTCATCAATGTACCGCTTCCACTGAGACACGCACGAATGTGGTGCTACAACCAAGCTTCCGTGAGGAGCAGATCGGTTGCACGCTTTTATGAAAACCTGATGGCCAAACTGCGAGTGAACCCGCTCACTTGGCGAAAACTCCGTGTGGGTTGCAATCAGCGCCAACACCTCTATCGATTTACCTGCACCCGTCATGTCACCGCACACGCCGATGCTCGTGTTGAGCGAGCAGTGCTCACTGAGCCGAATGCCGCTTTGCTCAAGATTGATCATTTGGTGAAGCATAGCCTCTTGATGCACTTTCAGATCTCTCTTCATTCCTGTTGCAGCAACCCGTGGACTTTCTGACGTGATTGTGCCATTATTCACAATGTGGAGCCGCGCGGCACACTCATCCGAGTTCATCATTGTACCCTGCTGTATACAATGATGATATTCCTTATGCTTCATATTGCTTGTAAATTTTCTGAGCGAATACATGGGAACTCCAGATACCGCAGTTACGTTTGCATTTATATTCTTCGTGTGCTTTGTAATAGTTGGCGTGAATAAATGCATTGACGGCATTTTTCAACGTCAAGAAAAAATGAAGCAGCAACAACAGCACGTTGCGTCGTCAAATGTATAGGTCATGATATTTTCACTTAAAAGAAGTACCTTGTACTCAGTAAAAAGAACACAACAATGCCAAAGAACGCGATCCCTGTGAATGAGGAACGTTGTGAGTATATACTCAAGTCGGGCGACAGGTGTAAATTTCGCCACGCGGACGGGCAGTATTGCGGGAAGCATTCCGAAAAATCAATGGTTATAAAACTGATTGCTAAGCGATTCGGTGAAGACCACCGCGACGTTGACCTGGAGCAAATGTGCGACAGTCCAACGAGTAGGGCTATTGTGCAATCTTGCTTTGACCAAATTGCAACTTCCAAACTTAACTAGCTTAAAAGATAAAAGCATAGATACACAATGAGGTTTCACTGCCTAGGAGTTCCGCATACTGTAACTTCTCATGATTATGTTGCTTGTGCCTACACACAGAAGATACTCAAGTTTGCAAAGATGATGAGGGCTAGAGGGCATTACATAATCCACTACGGCCACGAGGAATCACGTGTAGAGTGCGATGAGCACGTTACAGTAGTTACAAAAAATGATTATATGAAGAGTTATGGGAACCACGATTGGCGGACGAACTTTTTCAAATTTAGTATGGAGGATCATGCATATAAAAAGTTTTTTGAAAATGCTATAAGAGAAGTTGGTATCCGTAAACAACATCTTGATTTTATTTTACCTTTTTGGGGCGCTGGTGTTAGGCCTGTATGTGACGCCCATCCAGACGTTATTTGCGTGGAACCAGGAATAGGATACGCGGGTGGACACTGGGCGAAATATAAGGTATTCGAATCCTATGCTATGTATCACGCATATTGTGGGTTAAAAGCAGTAGGGGTAGCCGCGCAGAATTGGTACGAAGTAGTCATACCAAATTATTTCGATTTGAATGATTTTGAATTTCAGGAAGAAAAAGATGATTATTTTCTATTCGTAGGTAGAGTTTGTGATGGTAAAGGGGTCCAAATAGCAGTTCAAGTAACTGAAAAGATAGGTGCCAAACTCATAATAGCTGGTCAGAATAATCTTAAAGCGCTCGGGTTCAATGAGACTCCCAGCCATGTTGTGGAATTTGGGTATGCGACTTTAGAAGAAAGGAGAAAACTCATGGCTGGTGCAAGAGCGGCTTTTGTCCCGTCCATGTTTATCGAGCCATTTTGCGGTGTGCAGATTGAACTTCTTATGTCTGGTACACCCACAATTTCAACTGATTGGGGTGCATTTACAGAAAATAACATTCATGGTGTCACTGGATATAGATGCAGAACGTTTGAAAATTTTTGTTGGGCGGCTAAGAATGTAGACAAGATAAGACCTATAGATTGTCGGAATTTCGCAATGAATTTCACGCTTGACAAAGTTGCGCCAATGTACGAAGAATTCTTCCAGAATGTTCTAAATATACATACAAGTAATGGTTGGTATGAACCAAATCCGTATAGGCTTTCGCTTGACTATCTTAGGAAAGATATAACTCCAGTTGAAGTAAAGACAAAAAAACTGTTGATAAACTCTCACACAAATTATACATATTTTTTAGAAAAACTTTTTGGTAGTTTGAAGAGTTTTGAAGGAGAAATCGTTCTTGTTATTGGGGGGTCTAAAAGCATTCCACCTAGGATTGAAAACGTTTTTGGAAAATCTATAACATGTATAGATATTGAAGAATCGAACTTTGATTTCAACGGATTCATTGCATTGAATAGATACAAAAACGACCCTCTTGTAAAGGCATGCGGGTATGTATACATCCATGACACGTGTAAGGTTGACGATACTTTTTCAATTAGATTCAAAGAATTGAACATCGAGGAAAGTAATACATATGTATTTGGTACATTGTATAATAAGGAGAGGTATGGGAACCAATCATTCATATGCGCTTTTGCATGGGATATAATCGGTAAATATAACGGCGCGTTTGACACAATAGTTACCAAAAAGGAAGCCATTGAAATGGAGTTTGGTAAGGGCGTAACCATAACAAAATATGGTAAAGTCAACTATATGGGTCAAAGATCTATTTTAGGATTTGTTGATTACGGCAAAGGTTTACCAAAGCGAGTTGAAACATATTACAAAGAATTCGGAATATATAAATATTATGTAGATAATTCAAGACTTTTTTCCAACTAGTGCACTTTCGTCCTAGGATTTCAAGAAGTCAACAATTTCGTCATAATTGTCATCGTACGCAGTTGGTATTGAATGATCTCCTGTTGAGTTGTCTATGACTATTGGCGATTCAAACTTTTGAGCAAGCTCATCGATCATTGGTGTTGATATAAAGTCATTGTATCCCCTATAAATCAAAGCTGGTATCTGTAAGGGCGAAACTGTCGCTATTCTATCGACGAGACCAGTGTGCGTACTAGGAGTGTATCCGCTAAAGAATAGCACCTTTTCAAACTTGTCTGCGCTCACATTTGACAAGTACACGACAGCCATCGCGCCACCCTGCGAGTACCCAACAAGTGCGTGATATGGATCTCCCTGCGTGATATTGTTGAGATGGCTCACAGAATTAATTGCCCAATCTTCATCTGTGGTTGGAGTATCCTTTCCATTCGGAGGGTCTTTAATCCACAGATTTCCTGGCTCTGGTGCCTCTGCAAATACGTATTCATATTCGCTAGCAGACTCCATGAGCGAGCTCATCTGATTTCGCATACTTTGGGCACTTCCTCCTCCGCCATGCAAACACAGCACCTTTTTCGGAATTTGCCGTGGGTACTTCAACAACAATACGTCTTTAATAGTTATTTCTCCATCACCATCTCCATCGGTTGGCACTGAGGCTTCAATGTTTAATATGTGCAATCTGATTTCATCCATATAATACACAAGAAATCATTACATTTACACTGTTGACTTCAGTATATCCCTGAGAAGGCCTTGCATATTATTTCAGAGTACGTAATTTCGCGTGAATGTGGCATATATGCATTTACTCCTTGGGTGGAATCTAATTGAGTGTCTTCTGCCGCCCAAGTATGGTTGTGACCTTCTATGTAAAGTAGTAACATTTCTCCTGAGTTGACTGAGTACCGCTCCATCATAGCAGCTGTGGCAGCTGTGGCTGCTGTAGCATTCGAGCCATTGCCCAAGCTTGGCTCAGTGACATAGTTGTTTAAAAAAAAGACGTCTTCCTGTTTGTTGTATACAATTCCATTGTATGGTTGCATATCACTAGCATTGATGTTCTCGTAAAATGTAGCTTCTTCCGAGTCTTTAGGGTCTCGCGTATTTATGCCGGTTGAATCTTGTGACCCCATGACTACCAGGAGTCTAAACTTGCTAGTTTCTGGGTATTCAGTGCTTGCCACTATTGTTTTATTCCTTAGCCGTGAATTCAAATGTGCAATCCCTGCAAAGCTGTACTGACTGAAGTGAACGTCGTATTCTAGAAGCGCGCTTGCAATCGTCCCTCCTGACGAGTGACACGCTAAGTACACTCTTGACATGTCTATATTGTACTTTTCAGATATCGACTCCAGAAAGTCCCAATAATATTCTGTCGTTTGCTTATTGTTTTGTATTGCACTTTTGAGTGTACTCGCGTATGCATTGCACTGCGATCCGTAATTACTCCCATAGTCAACTGGTCCAAGTCCCTGGAATGCAAGCACAATGTATCCGTACATTTGAGCAGGAGAGTATATTGGTGGTATCCCGTCCGATTGACTGTACTGTCTTCTTTCGAATTGCTCTATCATTTCAGTAGAAGACCCGCCGTCTCCGTGAAACAAACATATAACTGGCAGCCCTGGCGCTGGCGCTGGCGCTGGTGTTGTTGGTCCCCAGCCTACACAACCAATGGTATCAAAAGTAGTACCAGCCGGATATGTAGAATTCCCTTGAGAAAGCGTGTACGGCTGATAATCCAGGGAAAACTCTGTTTCGCTGTAGTCTAGTACATTGTGATTTTTTAGGTGTAGCACGTCCCCAACGTGTGTAATTTCGCGCTTGTTAAATGAAAATATGTTGCTTATATCAAACGAGTTATTTTCTGGATTAAGCATGTCGTATCCACCTTCGAAAATGTACGACCTGTGATCTTTTATGATACCGTCCATAGTTAAGTATATAACATATTTTTGTTGAATGTTGCAATAACGTACACAAACAACGCCCAGATTGCACGTACAAAGCCGCTGCTGCACTTTACCATGTACTGTCCGTCAGGCTCAAACGTGTACCCCAGTTTTCGGTAATACTCACGAACGCCAACCCCCGAAATCACGAGCACCCTTTGCTTTGCACACACCCATGCAATCGCTTCTGCAAATTTCATGAGCTGCTTTCCGATTCCGTTGTGCTGAGTTCCAACAGAGTTGCGCTCCCCTGGATTTTGCAGGTAGCCATACACGTGTAATTCTCTTACAAGCGCAGCTTCGTGTTTTGTTTCGTTCGCTATACGGAGTCTCACAAATCCGTACAGCACAGAGCGATCACGACTCTCACAGCTGATGAAATATTCGGTGCCCACTGCAGCTGCGTACTTGTCAACAAAGAATCGATACGCTCCGAGCGCCTTTCCCTTCACCTCACGGCAGCGAATGCATTTGCACACGATTCCCGCCTTTTCACAGCGGTTAAGGAGCAGCTGGCGAAAGTTGCTCTTGATTGCTTGCGATTCAAATCCCAGCACTCCGGGCTTGGCCTCGGGAAAATCCCGCTGAATCCTGTTGTAACGAATGTGATACTGCGAGTGAATCTTCGCCTCCATGCACACCTCATACAGCTGCTCACCTCCATTTTCCTCCGCGTATGGCTTCCATTGTCCAGTTTTTTTCCATTCACGAATCTCAGTAAAGTCTACATCCAAACACGGATAAATCTTGAGGTAGTCGGGAGAGTAGTCCGGGCTTGTCAATATTGTCCGCAGCATCACCTTGTCCATGTCCGGATTGCTCCCTGGCAAGTCTGGCATGACGTGCAGGTCAATCTTGAACCCATAATATCGCAGCAATGCAATCGCCTTTATTCCAGCGTAGGCGTCGTGTCCCCTGTTGACGCGCTGCAGTACAGAATCTGCAGTGTGCTGAATTCCAAGCTGTACTCGAGTGCAGCCCAGGGAACGAAATCTCATGAGCTCCTTGTGTGTAATCAGGTCAGGGCGCGTTTCAAGCGAAATTCCAATAACTCTGTAGTGTGCAGTTTCGTTGATACGCTGCTCTTCAGCTATAGACAAGCGCTCACGTGGATCGCATGACTCGCGTGTAGACCCGTAAGTATTCGCGGCATAGAAGACGTCCCGCAAAAATTCCTCTTGATATGCACGAGGGTATGTGCTAAAGGTGCCACCAAGCACAATTATTTCAATCTTGTTGAGCGTATGACCATTCTTGCGAAGCATGTTTAGCCGCGAGTACACCTGATCCTTGGCGTCAAAATTGTTTTCGTTTGCTCGCGCCACCGCTGGTTCCGAACTCAAATAGCTCCGCGGCTGTCCGGGCTCATTTGGGCAATACTTGCAGTCAAACGGGCACGAAAATGTATCCGGACGGGTGACAACCGTTACCACGAGCACCCCAGACCACGACCTGCACTGCCGCTTTTTCAGCAACCTGTCAGTATGAGGCGTACAAATTCCATTTTCTTCGCAGTACTGGCGCGCCACAGCCTTGCCTTTGCGTCTCACGAGCGTTTCTATATCAGCAACGGACATTCTCAAAGTGTGCTACGTGTGCAACGCTGAGCACTTTTAAGCTACTTGAATTTCACTTTGTTCATGTCAATCACGTGAGATGGGAGCACCACGTCTGATTCCGAGTACACCTCATACACATACAGGGGTGACATTTCCTGCTTGTATTTTGGGTGCCCTGGACGCGCTACGGTGCGATTGGCTAATTGTAGATTCTCCATGCATTTGTGAACGAGTGCAGTTTTTCCGTTGCCTCCTGATCCCACCAAAAATATTGGCAGCGGAGGAACCGCTTCGATGCACTCGATAAACTGACCCATAGCCTCTTCGAACGAAGACGCTGTGTAGTGACTCATTTGAAGTTCACTTGCCTCCAATTTTTATATCGTTTATATATGGGAGAATTCAGTGTTAGTGGAATTCAGATACAATTAAACGGTTCGCCATTCATTCCGAAGGGCGTCGGATTGGGTGGTGCGCTGCTGTTGGAGCCCTACTTTTTCGGTTCAAATACGGCAGCAACTCGCCATAGTGATTACTTGGCAGCCTGGGGTTGGTCGGATGTTTCAAAGGCATACCGCGAGTCTTACATCACTAAGCAGGATATCGAAACTTTCTATAATGCGGGGTTCAACTGTATTCGGATTCCATTTCATTGGAAACAAGTATATCACACAGACGAAGGTTCCGATGTTCCAATTTTGTTCGATTTCGTCGATACGTTAATTGCTAAATTGGAAACATACGAAGCTTCTCACGACACGCAGACAATGTTTGTACTATTGGACATGCACGCGTGTCCGGGAAGTCAAAGCGGAAACCCGAATATATCAGACGCTGACACCACAGGTGTTGCGAATCTATACTCGGACGATCACATTATAAACTTCAACAATGAGTCTCACACTTCAGCTGAATGGTTCTTGAGTGCATGGACGAAAATTTCAGAAGAATACAAGGAAAATGACCGCATACTTGGGTACGAATTGATCAACGAGCCGATATGCACGTACATAACGACACAAACAAACGGATTTTCCGTATACTCTAGACGCACAGGGCAAGATTTGACTAATAGTGAGAATAAGCTAAGAGAGCTTCACCAAACTGTAATCAATGAGATGCGAAACGCAGGCGACCAAAAGCTTGTAATGATCAATGGTGACTTTTTTGCAAGTGAGTTTGGTATGTACTTTGCTGCACCTAACGAGAAGCGAATACTTGGTGACAATATTGTGTACGCTTTTCATACATACTGGACAGCGCCGATAGTAGATATACAGGACAACTCTACAGCCATGACTTCTCGAAATGTTGCTGATATTCGAGACATGTACGACGTTCCCTTCGTTAACACAGAATTCGGGGAAAACAGTAACGAATGGCTTGCAAGGTACATGCACGCCATGGATGAGTCTCAGTTTGGTTGGTTTTTTTGGACCAACAAAAAGTGGAGCACCACGATATCAATGCATAATGCACAGTTGCCTTCAAGTGCAAATGTTGAAGACTACAGTGATAGTGAACTGGACAGTCTTATGCAGACTTTACAGTATGCGAAGCCTTGTTATGACGTTCAAAAACTACTCAAATCTGGTGGTATGCATTACCTAACAACACGCCAGCCATTTGAGCACGAAAGCACTGGTAAGTTGCTTGCAGCAAACTACGACTATGGTCTAGGTCAGTCAAATCCGAATGCCATTGAATTCAATGCCGAAACTGGAGGATTTATCGACTCAGATTCAATGAATATTGCAAATTACTCGCCAGAAGACGTGGTGCGTCAATACGAATATAGTGTGTTAAGTGATAAGTTCAACGTGTACTACAACCAAGGCCTATCGTATAGGAATGACGCAGTGGACATCATAATTCACGCAAACTGTCCAACAATCGGCTATACACGAGGAGGCGAGATGTTGCACTACACCTTGCAATCTGCACCGGCTGACAACGTTTCATGGGATGTGCTTGTGGAGTATGCAGCTCCACACAGCGACGGAAATATTACGTACAGCGATCCAGCAACTCTAACTGTGAACGAAAGCGTACTTGAGTTGGATCGACATGGAGACAACTGGGCAGAGGTGAATAGCGAGACTCGACAGTACGACACAAAATTGTTTCACGGGGCAGTTGCACACAGCGATCAAGACGTACAAGTCAAATTTATAGCAAGTCCATCAAATGGCTCGGCTGGTATCAACGTGAAACACATTTTACTCTTAGACACGCAAGGATATCGCAACTATGTATTGGGGTCGGCTTCAACGCAATCTGGAGTCCATTCGCGGCTTAGTGTCAAAAATGTGCTGAGTAGGCGATTGCGTACCACAAGTCTATAGTGTCACACTTTTAGACCCTTTTTGTGTTTGTTGCGAAAACTTGCACCATATTTTACAATCACATACATCTGATTGCTTCACGTCTGCTTTGTGCGCCACACAGCGCTTTGGAATCCAAGGATCCACTCTTGTCCAGCGTGAAGCAAACAGTTCATGCAGGGCTTTGCGCATTATTATTTTACAACCCGAAAGTTTATATTGGAATACTGTACAAAAATGGGAGGAGGGCCAATGCTTGGTTTAGGTCAACAAGTGCAGCGAACTCAACAACAAAATGCGAGCAGATATCTGAACACACAAAGTACAGAATCCCTTCAACAACTACACGGAAAGCATGGCAATACTATGATTGGCGAGCTCCGCTTGTCTACTATCAAGCCAATTATCAAAAATATATTGAACAAGCGTGCACGTGAAAGCGAGCGGCAGCGGCAGCTGCAGCAGCAGCAAACGACCTACGTCAGGCCTGGCGTTGTAATGTTCCCTATGGGGTTTTAACATACTGATCCCAGCCGTGCTTTGCAATGTACTCCATATGGCGCATGCACATACCCCAGCTTGCGCCACTGTGACCCACGTTTAAGTTTTCCGTTTCGTTACCAATTTCCGTAAGTATGCGGTGAGACGAAAACATGAAGCCTTGACCCTCTGCAGGAGTGTATACTTTGAGAAAGTCCCACGCCCCCTTCACGTTTGACACAGCTTTATACGTCCCCTCCAGGGTGCTGCGTGTAAGATCGCAGCCAACGTGCGAAAAGTCACCAGCCACCATTGTTTTTATTATATTAATCACGCGATCTTTATGCGTAAATTTACAAATGCCAAAATCGTCGTTTGACTGGGAACAAGGTCGTAGCTTTAATCGGTTAATTCGGGATAACTTTGGAACACGCCGAGTAAATCCCCGCGTCCCAGGAGGGCGCTGTGTACAGGAGCAAAAAGAAGGCACAATGTTGCAAGGTGAACGAGGCGGTATGTATTACATCACCACGCGCGAGGACGGCACAAGCAGGCGAGTGTATTGCAGCAGCCACCTTGGTATGCGTCCGCTCGCCCCACCAAGGCCCGAGCCACAGCCAGAACCGCAAGTGCCCGTTATGGTCCCAACGAGACCCGACGCCAAGAAAATGAAGGTAGGGGACAAGTGGGGTGGTTTTGTAGTTTCCAAAAAGAGACGCACGGGTAGTAAAAGTAAAGTGCAATATTGGAAGCGAATTTAGTAGTACGAATTAGCCCTCGTAATACTTTAGCTTGTGCCACTTGTCCTTTTTCAGATCGTGCACCCAAAATTGCCAACAACCCCATTGAAAGTCAAAGTGATACTGCACATTTCCATGGATTGGCGTGCGAGACCCTCCGGCTTCGAATGCAACAAACAATCGATTCACTTTTCTAGTATGCTCGTATGGCTGCCACTGCTTGTCTTGCAGTATGTACCAAGACTTGTTGTATTTTATACTACGACACCGAGCGTACACTCCTGCTGCTATAACTGCACAGATCGAAGCGGTGTACATACAGATGTTCATTCATACTCAGAGTATACACTGTTTATACCGTTTTGGAAAATTCGTGCACTGCAACGATTGCAGCAACGTCTGCTCCATCAAGCGTATCTTTTCGTACAAGGGCGCTTGCAATCTTATCAAGAGGGTCGCGGTACTTGCTCACAGTTGCGAGTACGTCCTCATACAGTTCCGCAACCAGCTCCCGAGCGGAGTGATCCGCGTACGCCTTTGTGTCTTCGCTGTTTTGCTCACCCACCTGCATAAGACCCATTTCCGAAAAACCATATGACCCAATCATCTGGTATGCAATTTCAGTCACCCGTGCCAGGTCTCCAACCGCCCCGGTGGTTACATTGTCCACACCATACAACACCTGCTCTGCAGCTCGCCCGCCAAGTGCAACCTTGAGCTGTGATATGAGGTACTTCTTGGACACCATTCCGCTATCAATAACGTCACTGCTTGGTACAAACTGCGTAAATCCTCCGGCACCTCCGCGTGGAAGTATAGTCACCTTTCCAATATCCATATTGTTCAGCGCGCCAAGAAGTGCATGCCCAGCTTCGTGATACGCAACAAGCTCTTTCGTTTCTGCCGAGTAATTCAGCTGCTTTGGCAGCCCTATGGAAACCTTTTCGTACGCAGACTCAATGTCAACCTGAGTAAGCGGCTTGCGTCCATCACGAGCTGCGTAGATTGCCGCCTCGTTCATAACATTCTGAAGTTCAGCGCCACTAAATCCAGTTGTGAGGCTTGCAAGAGATTGAAGGTTTACGCTTGTATCCAGAAGCTTATTCTTGCTGTGCACTTTGAGAATTTCTAGGCGCCCGGCTGTATTGGGCAGCCCCACTGTAACCTTGCGGTCAAATCGCCCTGGTCGGAGGATTGCAGGGTCTATGACGTCCGATCGGTTTGTAGCACCTAACAGGACGATTCCGTTGTTGTCTGCAAAACCGTCCATCTCAGTGAGCAGCTGATTCAGAGTTTGCTCTCGCTCATCATTGCCCCCGCCGGCGGTGATGGCCCCTCCTCGCTGCTTTGCAATCGCGTCAAGCTCGTCAATGAAGATTATGCACGGTGCATTCTTGCGAGCAGTTGCAAATAGTCCGCGGATTCGTGAGGCGCCCAGGCCAACAAACAGCTCAATAAACTGCGAGGCGCTGCACGAAATGAATGAAACTCCAGCCTCTCCAGCCACCGCTTTTGCAAGCAGCGTTTTACCAGTTCCAGGTGGGCCGTCAAGCAAGCAGCCCCTCGGAACAACCGCACCAGCATCCGTAAACTTCTCTGGCGTCTTCAGAAAGTCAACAATTTCCTTGATTTCTGCCAGTTCGTTATCGATTCCAGCGACGTCTGTAAAGCGCGTCTCTATATTTTTTGAAACATCGAGGTCGTAATTTGAATTCCCAAACATTGGCAGCCCTCCTGCTGGCCCACTGGCACGCCGAGCAAGCATTGACAATAGCGCAAAACCGAGCACAAGCGGAAACACATTTCCCACAACAAAGTCGGTATAGCTTCCACTCTTTTCCGCAATGGATATGTTTACAGCATGGTTGCGGAGCTCGCTGATAAAACTGTCACTAAGTGCAACTTTTGCCGCTCCGTACGCTCCATCGTTCTGGAGAAATTGCACATCAGGCGAACCTGCAATAATTTTCACGTCCGTGATATGTCCCGCGTCCACCTTGTCCAAGAATTCAGAATACGTACTCGTGAGAGCTTTGCGGCGCACGCAGGCCCTTTTGGGCTGCCCACAGCGCTGGACTAGGCGCACAGGCTGACAAATCATTACACACTCAACGCATGCACTTCTTAAATATGTTTTATGACCGAGCTGTTCTGAGCAGGAAACGAATGCTATTTTTCAAAGCTGGGTTTGACACTTTCAAGAACTTTACATAGTGTAGACCCATTTGTGTCAGGGCTGCTTTTTGGTTGAGCAAACCTGCATTGACGATCGCATTGACTGCAATCTTTTTGTTTCGTTCGGACATCGCACTGAAGCGTTCTTGGAAATCTACATATCCGCTATTTTCTCCTCCCGAGGTACCGTCATGGTCTCCAATAACAAGATTCCAAATCATTGCCTTTTTCTTTCTATCGTGCGCATGACTAAAAGTCTCAAGCCACTGCTGTTTCGTTATGTATTCATTGACTTCTTGGCTGTAGAGTTCTCGGCCCAAATTCACGTTGATTTGAGAAAGCGCTGACACCATGTAGTCCACCTTCAATGTTTCGCCTTCAGTCATCCATTTTGGAAAGTTTGCAAACTCTTTTGGAACTCCTTCGCGATATAAAGTCTTGCGAGTTGACAGGATCTTTTCGCGAAGATTTCTGGACGCGAATACTGCATTCTGCGGTCGCGACATACACTCATGGGACAAAATATATCCTTAAGCTTACCACTCCAAATAAGTGACAGTATTTATTCAAATGCTGGCAAATCATTACACACTCAACGAATGCACTTCTTAAACTAGTACAACTTCTTGTCAACTGAAATGACCTCAGGTGCAGTAAAATAATTCCAATTTGCGTCGAAACTTTCAGCTGTTATGTCTGCAGTGTATATATTTTTGAATCTCGGTGCATTACTCAGCCCCTTGTGTTGCAATCTAATGCGCGTTTTGACAAAACCGTCGGCGTCTTTCACAATCATTGGCGTCTCTTGGAGCACTTCCTCCACTTTGTACACGAGCCTGCCATTTATGAACACCATCATTGGTTTGTTTTCCCCTACTTTTGCAGATTCTACATAGATATCCACTGAGTTCCACTCTTCATGCGTTACTATATTCCCATCAACTTGGGATTTTTTCACCATGTCGTAGCCAACATTAGGGAGGGCTGAAAAGCTATACAACGCACCAAAGGTGTTGTCTAGATTTGGGGTGACGTGATTCAAAAGTTGTATCTCAATGCCACCAAGGTCTGCTATCATTGCATCAATGTAGATTCCCGAGTTTGATCCGTCTTGCGTTGTCACATCTCCAGGCATGGTCATTATGTCGACGTGATACCGAAAAGTGCGATGCGGTTTAGTCGACAGGTACACAAAGTCCAGTTCAGCAAAGAATGTCCCTTGAATGTACTCTCCATTTGTCCGAAACTTCAATAAAGGGCTGCCCAAGTCTTCACCAGTCCAACGTATCAAATCGAACTTGTCTAACGTTTCTGCATTCTCACCAAAGTAAACCAACTTGCTTGTTTCTACAAATGGGTAGAGAGGGAATCGCAGTTTTGCAACAAGCACGTCGGCAATGTTTAGAGTGTTGTCCGAGTTCAAGTCGTGTAGTCCACTGTACGAATCAGCTGTCAACAGCCCGGTCCGTATGCTAGATTCCATACTTTACAATATATTACTTTGACATTCGCTGAATACCAGAGTCGACAATGTCCCGAGAGCCGCCATTTGGTTTGCATGACACGACGTAACTTCCATAGTCTCCCGTTTGATCATACGTGCTGGCAAACCAAGAGGAGTGCTGGGAACCAAGCACGTTTTCGCTCGTCTTCTTACAGACAAACAGTCCTGATTTTGCCATTTATACTTACACAATATATATTTAAGCTACATCATTCCATCGTGAGATTACTTTTTGTCACGTTCACTTTCACAATCTTGCCGTTGTACTCTTCAATGTTCATATCAATCACCCCGTTATTGTCGTATGTATTTGTATAGCTTGCTTCTGCAAGAAATATATATTTCACTGACTTCTCCGTTGTTGCACCCACGACTACACCTCTCCATCCGTCATTTGTCACAATACTGTTGCCAATTTTAGGAATTCTCCATTTGTTTTCAAAGTTATGCGATGACTCGTTAAAAATTGTATAACGCAAGCGGAGCCTGTTCAGCGTTTGTTTCGTGTTGCTGGACGGTTCGGCCAATCCGGCAAAGGACTCTATGTTTTTCGGGCGCACACCTTTTGTAGTGCGCAATGCTAGATTTTTAAGTGCTGGAACTGAAGGCATTTACTTTATGATGTCAATTTTTTCAAGACGAAGACTCCGCAATTTCCAACGTCCGCTGTATACACGTGTTTATAATACGGAACTGATAGCCTCCTCACACTGTCTAACGTATCATGCGTGTTGTGAAAAACTCCCAACCTATTGAGCACTTTTGAGTATGGCGTGTTGTTCTTCACGAAGCAGCCAAACAAAACTCCGTTGGTATTCAGCACAGTCTGCGTGTTGTAAAACAAATGTTCCCACTTGTTTGTCTCAGGAATGCAGTGCATGACATTCATGCACGCAATTGAATCGAAACGTGCGCTTGGATAATCTTGCTTTTGCAGTAATGATCCGTGGTGTAATTTTGTAGGAGAAACACTGTCTCCAATTTTGTACAGTACCTCTATATTCGTGTCGAGAAAGTGTGCGTCGTGTGGCACTTGAGGATTTGGTCCAGCTCCTATTTCCAAGTGCGACTTTGACGTATACTTTTTATAAAAACCCTTTATGCAATCTGAATCTAATTTCCATATACAAGGCGTGACAAAGTCTTGTACAATCCTTGGATACAGTTGGACGAGTGCCCTTGAAATGAGCGGGTTATTCCAGACGTTCATGTGCTATACTATATGATCAATACGCTGTACTTAAATACGTTCCTCGTTAGTTCACATATGAACACCTATATGCGCCACACGTACAATGCAATAGCCAATTCATTTGACAAAACGCGATACGCACAGTGGCCATGCGTGGTTCGGTTTTATGAGCAGGGCGCACATGGGTATTGTATTGATATTGGGTGCGGAAACGGAAAGAATGTCGCCCCTGGCCATGGCGCCTGGTACGAGCTGTGCGACATGTCCGACGCTTTCATTGAAATCAGCTCTGCGAAGCACCCTGCAAGCGGAATGTGCCAAGTGGATGCAGTGAAGCTGCCATACCGTTCAAATGTATTTGACACAGCTATATCCATTGCAGTAATTCACCACCTTGATACAATTTCCAAACGCCAAGCTTTCGTCGACGAATTCGTGCGTGTGTTAAAGCCAGGTGGGCGTGGGCTCATAACAGCATGGGCACGCGTGGACACCAAGCCGCAGGATCGTAACGTGCCATGGACCAACACGTCTAACAACACCGTGACTCAAAGATATTATCACATGTTTGATGCAGGCGAGCTGGAATCACTCGTGCGCAACACAGGCTGCACTTTCACATCTGAATATGAGCGGGACAATCACGTTGTAACTCTGCTGAAACGTTCCAAAGTTCGGAATAATTCGCGGGTTACTTTGTAGTAGCTCCATCCGTCGTTTGTCCACCGATCGCTTTTGCGGACGTTTCGCATGTTCATGCTTCTGAACGCCGAAACCTCGTCATGCGTGTCGTCCAGAAGGTCAACTGCGCTGTAATCCTGTGGGCTTAAAATCCAAAATGTAGCAGCTCCCCGCGATGCAGCTTCTACGTCGCCCACCGTGAGCTCATGCTTTGAAGGAAGCTTGTGCTGAAATTTGTGAAACAATGTGATAATCTTGGAATGTTCAGCGCGTTCGAGCGCCATAAGGGATTTGACTAACCCCTTTGTAACCTTAAATGTCTCCCACAGCCCACCTCCCAGGTACACGCGATTGCTGCGCTGCGGCACGCTGGTTGGATTTTGTCCTGGAGGTGACCAAAATTCGCGTAGCTTGGTGCTGCGCGCATCTAGAAGTTGAACTCCTTTCCAGTATGGGCTCGAAGACACCACGTGAAATGCACGCTTTCCAGACATTGCGTCGAGTACATTCCCAATAGTGAGCTGAAACTTAAAGGGAATTGCTAATCGGTGTTTATGCACCAGTGTTATCAGTAATTCACGTGGTATT
>ERZ807291.2027-NODE-2027-length-31533-cov-37.917339_pt1 | contig 31533 bp, 20 predicted proteins | sample MGYA00521257_ERZ807291 | MGnify/ENA primary metagenome ERZ807291 (study PRJEB31413, sample SAMN03169783) | marine metagenome | biome: Marine; feature: Water; material: Subsurface seawater | place: North Sea | collected 2011-04-28 | depth 1 m m ...
TCCAATGTGACCACCCGCTCCACTGGGTCCACGTCGACAAGCACCGGTCGAGCACCACAATGAAGTACGATGTTTGCGGTCGCAGCATACGTCATTGCGGGCAATAGGACATCATCGCCTGGACCCACACCGAACCAGCGCAGGGCCAATTCGCAAGCGGTTGTCCAGCTCGAGAAACACAAGGTGTGCTCGGTTCCGAGGAAAGCACACAGTTCGTCTTCGAATTTTGCCAACTCGGGCCCTGAAGTAATCCAACCCGAGCGGAGAACGCGTTCCACAGCTTGGATGGAATCTTCGTCAATCGGTGGTGGAGCAAATCCAATGGGTTTCCTAGGCGAATTCATGGGCGCAAATTACGCAGAGAATTGAGGGAATGGCATGGTCCATTTGTCTTGCCCCAAGTTTTAAATGAAGTGAGCCGTCGGGATTTTTGTAGCTTCGAGAAAAAGGAAATCATGTTTTTTGGACCAAAAGTGGATTTGACACCTGCCGAATTCAGCGCAGCGCGGGAGCAAGATGGAGGAAAGGTTTTGGATTGCCGCTCAGCGGAGGAATGCGAGGAAGGAATTGTGGAAGGAGCCATTCAAGCCGACTGGATGAATGGAGAAGTCCCGAATGCAGTGGCAGCATGGGACAAAAAAGAGCCGGTGTATTGCTATTGCCGATCCGGCGGTCGCAGTGGGGCGGCTGCGAAGTATTTGCGGGATGCGGGCTTCGAGTCTGTTTTCAATATTGGCGGCTACTCAGCGTTAAAAGGGCGTTAGGAGCGGTCTTCGCTTCATCAATCCAAATTGCGCGTCACGCGTGCGCAAGAGTCGCGAAGCGCAGCAAAAGCTGATTTTCCGTGGATTTGGTGGTCGGTCAAATGTATTTTGGCCGCGCCGATGATCAGCTCCGTTTCAATGAAAACGGGCAACCGTCTTTCATCCGCCGTCATCAAGACCTTCATTTCATCGCCCGGCTTGAAAACGGTGCCGTCGATGAGGGTCGGATGAAATTCCCAACATGCGACGGAGTCAGGCCAGTTGGATGCCAGGTACTGCACTTTACCCGCGAATTCCAAGGTAGTGGAATGCACTTCGCCATCGAGTAATAGTTCCATGGCGATTACATCCCCCCGGCGATACGTCGACCAAGGCAGCTGCCGGCACCAATGGATTGCACTCAGTACATCCCTAAATTCCCCCCCATCATCAGACGGGCAGATTGACGTGTCTTCTAGTTCATCGTCTAAGCAACGGAGCCCAACGCAGCCGGACTCCGTCGCTGCATACACGCGGTGGTACCGATGCCTTCCTTCCCGGCCAATCCGGCTAAATGCCTTGGGTATGAAATCGCCGTCTGTGGTGCTTGCATACAGGCTATTGACCGGATAGAACCAATCCCAGTTGGGCATTGAAGTTCCCCATCCTTGAAAGTCCCACTCTTCGCTGGAACCTGCGATGGAGTCTTGCAATGCCGAGAATATTACTTCACCAACTTCCAAATAAATGGGTCCCCATTCGTAGGTGACGGCATAGTGCAATGCTTCGCCCGTGGTCGGACCGGCATTGGATTGCGCGCCTCCACAGGCAGGGGAGATAAGCATCGAAAGCAGTGCAACTGTCGCGAAAAAAAAGGTCCTGCAGTGCAGGACCTTTGAATGCATGAGGCCGTTGGCGATCATGAATGCTATTTATCCTTCAATGGGAGGATTGACGAAGGCACTGATGGTCAAGAACGTCTGACCCGGATCTGTGTTGGCGTTGATAGTCACCTTCTTGTTCTGTTGATTCTTTTTCCCTTTGGAATTGAATTTCACTTCAATTTGACCCTTTTCGCCAGGAGCGATAGGCTCTTTCGGGCATTTTGGGACCGTACAACCGCAAGAACCTTTGCACTTATCCAAGAGCAATGGTTCGGTTCCTGTGTTGGTGAATTCAAACATGTGCGTCACGGATTCACCGGCTTCCAAGGTTCCGAAATCATGCTCATACGAAGCAAAAGTAATGGTAGTAGTTGGGCCAGCAGGTGCCGCAGCTTGCTGCTTTGCCGGATCAAAATTGCTGGTTTGGCCCGGGCTGGTATTCACTGGAATGTCGCGCGAGTCCGCTTCATTGGTGGCTGGACGAGAAATGGCTTGGTCGTCACCTTGGTTCTCTGCGCATCCGAAGGCGAGTAGTGCCAGACCACAGGTCAGGAGTGTCTTGAAATTCATGAGTATGTGCTAGTTTATGCTGTAAAATTACAATTCAAAAAGTATCGTGGGCAAGCTTTGAACGTTCAAAAGTGCCGTCTTCCAAAATCATAACCGCTTTTTGGAGTGTTTCGTTCAATCCCGAGATGACCCGGTAAAAAGTGCTTTGCTCCAAAAGATTTCGTCCAATCATAGCCTTCAAGCGCAGCGAGATGGCATCGCCCGACCGTCCCCATTCTTCTTCACTCCATTCGATGCCTTCATTTGCAACGAAGGTTTGAAAATCAGAAGCCATCTCCTCATCCACTTCGAATTTGGCGATAAAATCGTCTTCAGTCGGGTATCGCACCTCCAATTCGGATCGAATGGAATCTACAAATGTCAGGGCAAATCGACTGTCGAGGCCCTTCCGTAAGATGCTCGAAAAGTATGGGGAGTTGTCTGTGGTGTCGAGGGGGACAAACACATCCGGAAGGATGCCTCCTCCGCCATATACCGTGCGCCCTGTAATACGCGTGGCATATTTGAGGCTATCGGGAAGTTCCAAGCTATCCATGCTCATCAATTCGCCCGATTCAAACCGTTCGTATTTTTCCTTTCGATACGCATCAACACCGTCCTCGTAAGATTTCTGGATGCAGCGACCGGCGGGGGTGTAATATTTTTGTACCGTCAGCCGCACAGCGCTGTCATCCGTGAGTCGAACGGGACGCTGAACCAGGCCTTTTCCAAAGCTCCTTCGGCCAACGATAAGACCGCGGTCCCAATCTTGAACAGCTCCTGACACGATTTCGGAGGCAGAGGCCGATCCTTGATCGATCAGAACCACCAAGCGGCCCTGTTCAAAGCGCCCAGGAATGCGAGCATTTGTGTTTTCGCGTGGAAATGAGCGACCTTCTGTGTAGACGAGGAGTTTGTCCCCGGAAAGGAATTCATCCGCCATTTGTATCGCCGTCCGTAGCATTCCGCCGCCGTTTCCTTGCAAGTCCAATATTAGGTCTTGCATTCCGGAAGCCCTGAGCTTTGCGAAAGCGCGGTACATCTCTGTCATGGTGGTTTTGGCAAACCGATTGACTTTGATATAACCGATTTCGGGGGTCACCATGAAGGAGGCATCGACCGAATAGATCGGGATTTTATCACGGATTATCTCAAAGACGAGAAGCTCGGGGTCATTTCCACGCTTGATTCCAACGGTGACCAGTGTTCCCTTTGGGCCTTTGAGCAAACGTTGAACGTCTTTGTTGGTCACACCCGTTCCCGCCACAACTTCACCATCGACAGTGACAATCCGATCACCCGCCATGATTCCGAGTTTCTCTGAGGGGCCACCCGAGATGGGGGAGACAACCATAATAGTGTCCCTAAAAATGTTGAATTGGATGCCGACACCTTCAAAGTTTCCATTGAGCGGCTCGTCTGCAGCCTGCAATTCTTCGGCAGGAATGTAAACGGAGTGCGGGTCCATTTCCTCGAGCATGTTGATGATCGCCACTTCAACCAAGGATTCCATATCCACATCTTCCACATAGATGCTCTCGATATGATACAGCAGGGCATTGAGCTTGTTGCCTTGTTCTTCCCAGGTTCTCGTTTCAGATGATGCAGGGGATTGCGCTGCAGCGGTCAAGAAGCAACAGCTCGCAAGGAGCATTGCAGCAAGCTTTCGTGGCATGTTCATTCGTGTTTTCTTTCGCTTGGTTATCGTCGATGAAGGTACCGCTTGCAAGGGGTTTACCCAATTGCTGCAGGCCCAATTTTCCCCAACGAACGTGGGGCAAAACTTTTTAGCTTTGCTACCATGAGAAAATGGATACATTTTGTGCTACTGCTGGGACTGGTGATGGGAATGACGATGGGCAGTAAAATGCCGATGCTGGGTCAGTCAGTTGCAAGCGTAATGCTCGATGCGCCGGATGTGGAGCAGTTGTGGACACGTGCGTTTTGGCATGAGCAACATACCGGGAAAACCATGCAGGGAGAAATTTTACCGGCGAATTGGGACTTTTTTGAAGAAGCCACATTGCTGAGCGAAGATGAATCCCTCGTATGGACGTTGCGCATTCAAGTTGAAAATGCACCCGCGCTTTGCGTGTATTTCGACTCCTTTCATTTGCCAGTAGGAGGGCAATTGTCTTTTCGTTCCGAGGCGGGTCGCTTCACAGAAGATTTCACAGAGGGCCCCGTGGATTTCACTGAAAACAATGACCACGGTCGCTGGGTCAGTGGAGAAGTACCGGGAGAGGAGGTTGTCATCGTTTACACGCAGCCCAGTAGCACGATTGGTACGCCCGATTTGCACATCTCCGGCGTAGGGTACTTTTTCCGTATGCTTTGGTTGGAAGGAGAATATGATTTGCTCAGTGAGAACAATCGGGGCTCTGATCCTTGTCAAGTAGACGTGATGTGTCCAGAAGGAGAGGACTGGCAATGTCAACGCGATGCTGTGGTGCGCTTGCGTATCTCAATGGGGGGTGGGATTTACCTCTGTTCAGGTGCTATGGTAAACAATACGGCGTTGGATTGTCGCCAGTTGCTGTTGAGTTCATTTCACTGCGCTGATGACATGTCTGAATCGGATTGGGGTTTCCTAAAAGTCCGATACAATTATGAGCACTTCGATTGTGGAGGCACATCAAGTTTTAATTCCCACATCCGAACGGGTGTTTTCCTGCTGACTTCTTCCGATGATATTTCAGCAAACGGCAACATCAATGGTTCGGACTTTCTTTTGATGGAAGTAGAAGATCCAATTTTTGATTCTTGGACACCGTTCTATGCGGGATGGGATGTCACGGGATCGGTTTCTACCTCGGGAGTGGGCATCCACCATCCGTCGGGAGATCGAAAGAAAATCTCCACCTACACGAGCAATTTGGCCAATAGCAGTGCATATTTCCCGGGTGCGCACTGGCGGGTATATTGGGAAGAGACCGAAACAGAGCACGGCGTGACGGAGGGTGGCTCATCAGGTTCGCCGCTGTACGATGAAGACGGACGGATTGTAGGAACGCTCACGGGAGGTGCTTCGTATTGTGAATCGCCAAATGCGCCGGATTATTACGGTAAGATGAGTTTTCATTGGGACGGAAACAACCCGATTGACGATGATGAAAAACTCGAATTCTTTCTCGATCCTTTGGGCACAGGGCAGCAAGTTTTGGATGGCAGTTATGTCACGGAAGAGGAAAGTCCTTGCGCAGAGCAGACCGTTTGTGGCATTGTGGAGGTGGAAGAATTGTGGTTGATGGAAAACGAATGGACATTGCGACCCAATCCCGCTCGTGAGCAATTGACCATTGATTGGTCCGGAGAAATTCAAGCGACAGAAATTCAAATATTTGATGCTTCAGGTCGCAAGGTTTTGAGGACAGATGTACGAAAAATGGCAACCCCAACAGTTTCGCTGATGGGCTTGGAATCGGGCATGTACTTTCTCACTTTATTCACCCCCAGCGGGGCTTCCGCGACGCGCAAGTTTCTGATCGAGTAGGAGGGAACCGGTCTGCACCGTTCAGTGGGCGACCCACGTCAGTTTGTCGAGGTCCACTTTTGTGCGGAACGCGCCAAATAAGACGGTGGCTGTTTTGGCATCAATGGCAATGACTTCCCCCCGCTCTTTTCCACCGTTTCGCAGCCGCACTTTGGATCCCATTTTGATGCGGTCGGTGAAGTGCTTCGGTCGTCGTTTGGCCGCTTTGGCCAACGAGGCCTTTTGCTTCGCCTTTTTGGCCGCCTGAGCTTCCAAGCGTTTGGCTTGCTCCATGGCCAAGTACTTCAAGATGTCCTGGAATAGCGCCTTGTTCTTGCTTCCTGCGTCGTAACGATCAATGAATTGTTGCAGCCTTCGGCCCCGATGAAGAGCCGCATTTTGCTCCTCCGCTATGCCTTGTTGGCTGAGGTTGCGTTCCTCTAAATGCTCTTCCATTCGCTCCAAATCTCGTTTCAGCGTCTCGAGTTCGAGTTCCTTCCTGAGGTTGCGGTCTGTGACCTTGGACAAGGTATTCTTTTCACTTTGAAGCTCGGAAATCAACTCATCCAAGCGCACCTTTCTTTTGTCCAATTTCCCTTTTGCCCGTTGGATCAGTTCCTCACTAATTCCATTGATGCTGGCGACTTCAAAAGTGAAGGAGCTGCCAGGAGGGCCAATGTCCAATTTGAACAAGGGTTGAAGCGAATCACGGTCGAAGCGCATGCTGCCATTGATCGCTTGCTCCATTTGTGCGGCACGGCTCTTAATATTGGCATAGTGCGTGGTGATCACCGCATAGCTTTTTCGCGCATACAATTCTTCAAAGAAAACCTCCGCCAATGCCCCTCCGAGTTCGGGGTCTGAGCCTGTGCCAAATTCATCGAGGAGTAGCAGCGATTTGGCATTGGCGATTTCGAGAAAGCTGCGCATGCGATTCAGTCGATAGCTGTAAGTGCTGAGCTGATTCTCGATGCTTTGATTGTCACCAATGTCTGTGAGGATGGTTTCGAAACTGCCCATTTCACTGTTGGGGTGAACGGGCACCAATAGGCCACTTTGGAGCATTACCTGGAGCAGCCCGACCGTTTTGAGAGCGATGGACTTTCCGCCGGCATTCGGTCCGGAAATCACCAACATTCGCCCCTTCTTCGAAAGCGCGATGGTCTGTGGTTCGGTATGAACCCCATTGAGCTTGTTTTGCATTGCCAACAGCGGATGGTAGGCGCGAATCAAGTGAAAACTGCAGTCTTGTCGAAGTCCGGGCATGTCCGCTTCCATTTCGACGGCCAATTGCATTTTGGCGCGGATCCAATCCAATTCCACCAGCAAAACATGGTAGGCGCGAAACAATGGCAAATGCTTGCGGGTTTGAGCGGTCAATGCCCGAAGGATCCGAAGGATTTCCTTGCGTTCATCATCCAGGAGCATCTCCATCTCAAAATTCATCGAGACATTGGCGGCGGGCTCAATGAAAGTAATGCTTCCATTTTTGGACTGGCCGAGCGCCGTGCCACTGACTTTTCGCTTGTGCGTGCTGTTTACTGCGAGCACGCGGCGGTTGTTGATGAAGCCTTCGTTCGTGTCGGCGAGCCATCCGCGTTCCTTGAAACGTTTGAGGTCTTTTAAAAATTGACGGTTGATGGCCCTGCGCAATCGGACCATTTCTTCGCGAATGTGAATGAGCTTGGCCGACGCGTTGCTGCGCACTTGCCCTTTTGCATCAAATACGGCATCAATGCTTTCGATGATTTCCAATGTGTGGTGCACAGAGGAAGCCAAATGAACCAAGCGCGGACTTGAGGATTCTCTTTCGTCCAATGCGGCGATGACATCGTTGACCGTCAATGATGCGGTTTTTAGCCGGTGAAAGCCGGCCTCATCCAGCACGGAATCGCGCACGGCGAGCCGTTCATTGTCCGCGCCAATTTCTTCGCATCCAACGGCTGGGAATCCATTGCCTTCGCGCTTGATTTCGAGCATTTCTTTGGTCTGCTCCAATTCTTTTTGCCATTGCTTCTGCCGGTCCATAGGATGCAGTGCATGTGCTCGGGCAATGGCGCTGGGATTCTGGCAATGGTGCAATAAGAGCGTCCGGATCGCATCAAACTCCAAATCTTTCGCCGTTTGCTCATCGAAAGCGCGCATTGCACTCCGGCGGAGCGTTGCACTTTTGCTAGTAGCAGCACGGGGGGACCGATTTGAACTCATTTTCTTTCAATCGACTGAAGGGAACGGACGGTGGAGTGGCCATTGGCGTTGGTCGCAAGCTTCCTTGACGATGCCTTCAATTGTTGCAGTATCAAGTGCATTTGCCCAACGAATGTTCTCCATCTTTTTGAACCATGTCATCTGGCGTTTTGCAAATTGGCGGGTATGCACCTTGATGCGTTCTATGGCTTCGGTTTCCGTGCAACGTCCCTCGAAGCACTCAAACCACTCCCGGTAGCCCACTGTTTGCAAGGCATTTAAATGCGATTTGGAATGCAATGCAGCAGCTTCATTTTTCATTCCGGCGTTGACCATGGCATCTACCCGTTCATTGATCCGATCGATCAAAGGGCCGCGGTCCATTTCCAAGCCAATGGTCAAGGTGTCGAATTTACGCGGGGTCAAGCGCGGGGTGTGAAAGGATGAAAAAGGTTTGCCCGAAGCGAGGCAAACTTCCAAGGCACGCACCACCCGCTGTGGATTTTTGATGTCCATTTTCCCAGCGTGCTCGGGGTCGAGCGTGCGAAGTTCTAAGGCTAACGCCTCAATTCCCGATTCTTTGAGTCGTTGGTTGAGGGCTTTGCGAATGGTCAAGTCTGCGGGCATATCGTCGAGTCCTTCTAGAACCGCTTTGATGTACAGCCCGCTTCCTCCCACCATGACCGCAGTTTTGTGGTTTTTGAACCAATCGTCCAGCCAGAGCCCTGCATCTGTTGCGAATTGACCTGCGCTGTAGTGCTTCTCGACGTCCACAAAATCGACGAAATGATGGGGCACGCATTTTCGTTCTTCGGCAGAAGGCTGAGCCGTTCCTATGGGCATATTCCGGAAGATTTGTCGGGAATCTGCGTTGATGATTTCGCATCCCAGGCCCTGTGCGATTTCAATGGCCCGTGTAGTTTTTCCGATGGCCGTCGGTCCGACAATTGTCACCAACAGCGGCCGATCGCCTGTTTGCAGTGCCGTTGCGGTAGAGGAGTCAGAGGCCATGGAAGGGGTTCAGAATTGATCGCGGTAGTCGTCGATGTTTTCATTGCCGCCGGTAGATTCGTCATCCGTGCCATCGTCATTCAGATAGGCATCTAGTTCTGCATCCCCGGTTGACTCCATATGACTCTGGCCACCCGCTGCCCCAGGTTCATCAAAAAGAGCCTCCATCAGGGCCGGATCATCCAATCCTTCGGGCTCTTTGCTCATCGGATCTGGGGCTTTTCCAAATTCGACAACGAGGCTTGGATACGACCCCGCCTCTTGAGGCGCTGTGACGGCCATGGGTTCCAGGTAAAAGCACCACATGCGCAGGTAGTCATAGACATATAATCCTTTGCTCTTTGCATCGGGCAGCAAGTCCTTCACCGTTGCGGATTCCATAGAGGGCAGCTCTGGTGACATTGCCATCATTGGAAATTCGTCGCCTCGGTCCCATTGCTCATTGCTTTTGTAAAAGGAAGCCATTTCGTTGGCATTGTTCCATTCAAAAGCATCCAGCGTGGCCAAGTGGAGGTGCGTCAAGGGCGCATCATAATCGATTTCGATGTCCCGAAAAATATCTTCTGTCGCATCCAGTATGATGCGCAGCTTAATGATTGACTCCATGGTCTAAAGATAGGGCTTGACCTTCAGAGGGTCGATGTGTTCATGGCTCGCATTGTATGTGCATTTGGCTTCACGGATACACAACAGTTGTGGCGATTGATGCGTCACGTTCATCTGTTCTGCAATCGCGTCGCTGACCTTTCTGTTTGCGAGGAGGTCCAAGAAATAGGCATCCACGTTCGCGGGCAAGTCCCATTGCCGCTCAGTAAATTTCAAGGCCATGCGGCTCACGCTGCAGCGCGTGCTGTGTTTGAACACTACAATGGGAGCGCCATGCGATGCTTCCAACGCGTTTTCCCAATCTTGTAAGGACGTCAATGTTTTCCAATCCATCGGATGCAATAAATTTGCTGCAAAATTACTACGACTCATGGATACACGATTCATAAAAATTCCTCTTGCGCTTGCAAGTTTGGCCTATGCCGTATACCTCTTTACAGAAGGATACATCGGGAGTGGAGTGGGCATGGTCCTCGTGACCACATTGATCGTGTTGGTGACGCTTCAGAGCATGCGCTTGTTGATGGCCTTTGTGAGCTTGCGTCAGCAGAAGATGGAGGATGCCCGCAAATGGCTCGGCCGTGTAAACCCTAATCATCTGTGGGCGCGCCGCCGCGGGTACTGGTATTTTTTGTCCGGGAGTTTGGCCATGGAACAAAATATGAATCAAGCGGAACAGCTGCTGAAGCAAGCCCTTGAGATTGGTCTTAAGCAGGACCATGATAAGGCTGCGGTCAAGTTGAATTTGGCCGTTGTGGCCTCGGCGAAAAGGAAGCCGAAGTTGGCAAAAGCCTTGCTTGTAGAATGCAAGCGACTGGACGCTAAAGGCATGTTGAAGAAGGACATCAAACAGGTAGAGGCGGCCATTCGCAACCCGCAAATGATGCAAATGCGCGGCCGCTAAGCACGGTTTCGCCGGTCAGGGTTCCTTCAACTTGAGGCTGGACTTCGTTTTTCCGCCGCTTTTGTTTCTTCCTGTTGAAGTTCTCGGAGAAAGAGTAAGCTGTTTTCTTCCGCTTCCCGACAGAGTTGCTGCAAATCTTCCTGTGGTTGGTTATTCCAATCCCTTGATTTGAGGATGCCAATGAAATAGGCGAGTTTTTCGTTGCTTTTCCGAACGGTTTTTTCAGCAAGGATTCGGCTATTGGGGTAGTGAAGCGCCAATTGCAAAGCACGTTCCGTTACCTCGGCATAGAAGGCATGAATGGCCCGTTGAATGTGGTGAACTGGAATCATGAATCGGAGTAGGCTGCTTCAAGTCAAAACGAACAGCACCTCCCAAAGTAGGCTGAAAATCAATCAACTCCAAATCAATGCATTTGCGCGGGACTTGGTTTTAGTTCTTGAGGATGGAATCGATGGCATCTGCCAAGCGATCGTTGGCGAGGAATTGTGTTTCCAAGTTGCCCGCGAATGGGAACGCTGTGTCCAAGCCGGCTACACGCGCTACTGGGGCATCGAGGTCGTGCCAACATTCCGATTGAATTTTTGCGGCAATTTCCGCACCAATTCCGCCCGTCATAGTGTCTTCATGCAAAACCAACGCACGATTGGTCTTGCGCACGCTTTCCATAACGCAGGCCTCATCCCAAGGCAAAAGCGTCCTCAAATCAATGATTTCGATGGAATGCTCAGGTGCGTTCTCAGCCGCTTTTTCTGCCCACTGTACGCCCAAGCCGTAGGTGATAATCGTGAGGTCATTGCCCGCAACTGTGACCTTGGCCTTCCCCAACTCCAGGGTGTAAGGTTGTTCAGGCACAGAACCAGCAAGTGACCGGTACAGGTATTTATGTTCGAAGAAGAGAATGGGATTCGGGTCTTCAAATGCGCGAATAAGCAGACCTTTTGCATCCGCAGGTGAAGAAGGGTAGACGATTTTCAGGCCCGGAACGTGGAAGAACCAAGCCTCAGTGGATTGGCTGTGAAAAGGACCCGCTCCGACGTTTCCACCCGTTGGCATGCGAACAACGACATCTGCATTTTGCCCCCAGCGCCAGTGGATTTTCGCCAGATTATTGACGATTTGGTTGAATCCAACGGTGACGAAATCGCTGAATTGCATTTCCATCATGGCCTTTTTATTTGCGATGCTCAAGCCGAGAGCGGCGCCGACGATGGCAGATTCGCAGAGCGGTGTGTTCCGAACCCGATCCTTGCCAAAACGCTCCACAAACCCTTCGGTGACTTTGAACACGCCTCCGTAGTCAGCGATATCCTGTCCCATTAAAATCAATTCTGGGAATGCTTCCATGGATTGGCCTAATCCCTCTTGAATGGCATCGATCAGGCGCAATTCACGATCACCCGTCTCTTCAATGCTGTCCAAGTTGGGCCACTGCGATGCGGGCACATCCGCGAATCGATCGGCAAGTTCTTCCGCTGCATCTGCTGAGATTTCAGGTTCTGCCGCCGCCGCTTTCAATCCATCTTTGATGGTTTGATTGTGGCTGGCGCGAAGGCTCTCGATGAAGGCGTCATCGACGATTTCTTGTTCTTTCAGCCATTCGGTAAACCGATCCACTGGATCCACTTGTCCCCAATGATCGATGAGTCCATCGGGGTAATATTTTGTACCTGACGCTTCTTCATGGCCGCGCATGCGAAACGTCTTGAATTCAATGAGGATGGGCCTGGGTCGCTCGCGCAGTGCCGCTGCCGCATCTTTCACGGCATGGTAAACGGCGAGCACATCATTCCCGTCGACTTGGACGGCGTCTTCTTCCGGAATGCCGTAGCCGATGGCTTTGTCCGTGAAGTGCTTAAATCTGAACTGTTCTTCGGAAGGAGTTGACAATCCCCAGGAGTTGTTTTCGACACAGATGATGACAGGCAACTGCCAAACAGCCGCAACGTTCACGGCCTCATGGAAATCCCCTTCAGAGGCACCACCGTCCCCAGTGAATACCAGGGTAGCCTTTCCTGATTCGTCCAATTTCTGGGCCAAGGCGATGCCATCCGCAATGCCCAATTGGGGTCCGAGATGTGAGATCATTCCGACGATGTGGTGCTCCCGCGATCCAAAGTGAAATGAACGATCCCGTCCCTTGGTAAATCCGTTTGATTTTCCTTGAAATTGCGAAAACAGACGATCCAGGGTGATGCCGCGTGTGGTAAATATTCCCAGGTTGCGATGCATCGGTAGAATGAAGTTGTCCGCGTCGAGCGCGGCAGCTGCCCCGACGGAGATGGCTTCCTGGCCCATTCCGCTGAACCATTTTGAAATCTTGCCCTGCCGCAATTGACTGAGCATCTTTTCTTCGATCATCCTCGGTAGCAAAATCTGACGGTAGAGCTGTCGGATTTCTTCATCGTTCAATGACTTTCGATCAAACGAGAGGGGATTGTGTGGAAATTGAATGGTGTCCATCATCTGGATACGAAGGTAAGCGGTCAAGCGCATCGCCGTATACCCGCTGAGACAGATTATCTTCGCTGCATGTCCAAGCCAAAAGACCGGCATTCAAAAATGAAACGTCGCCGCCAGCGTGCTGCAGCGAAGCCTATGCCAGCTGATGGCCCGGTTGCAACCGTAGAGGTGCGCTTGCCCGCAGAATGGACAGCAGATGCGTCCAAGCTGCGCGAAGCATTGCTTGAAGCCTTGTCTTGGCCGTCCGATCGATTGGGAGAATACCAAGTTTTGCGCAAAAATCTCGATGCACGCCAGCGGCCAGTGCGTGCAGTTTGGAACATACAAGCTGCTGAACGAGGAACTGCATTACCGGAATCTGGAATTGCTTCCGTCGCCTTCCATGCGCTTCCAAAAGAGGCGAAAGAAGTTCACATCATTGGGGCGGGACCCGCTGGACTCTTTGCGGCGCTGCAATGCATTGGCCACGGACTCCGTCCCGTAATCATTGAGAGAGGTCAACCAGTGCGCCAACGCCGAAGGGATTTGGTGCAGATATACCGGGAGCACAAAGTGGATCCCGATTCCAATTATTGCTTTGGAGAGGGTGGAGCCGGCACCTACAGCGACGGCAAACTATACACACGTAGCCACAAACGCGGGGACATTCGAGCTGCACTTGAATTGCTGGTTCAGCATGGTGCCGATGAAAACATTTTGGTCGAGGCACATCCTCATATTGGCACGAATAAACTGCCGGGCATCATCGAGGCGATGCGAGAAACCATTTTGAAGGCAGGCGGCGTCATACATTTTGGTTGCCGCTTGATCGATTTTGAGGTTGCTGATCAGCACATTCGCTCGATCACATGGGTTGACTTGGCGACTCAGGTGCAGGAAAATGTTCCGTGCGCGCACTTAATCTTGGCGACCGGCCACAGCGCGAAGGATATTTTTAAGCTGTTGCATGGAAAGGGGGTTCCCTTGATTGCGAAATCCTTTGCAATGGGCGTCCGGATTGAACATCCGCAATCGCTCATTGATCAAATTCAGTACCATTCGGAAGAACGTGGTACATGGCTCCCGCCAGCTTCTTATCGACTTGTTTGCCAAGCCGATGGCCGAGGAGTGCATTCCTTTTGCATGTGTCCTGGGGGCATCATTGCCCCGTGTGCAACCGAAGATGGAGAGGTGGTGACCAACGGCTGGTCGCCGTCCAAGCGCAACAACCCCTTCGCCAATTCGGGCATGGTGGTGCAGTTGGATCCGGAAGATTGGGAGCGTCTCGGTTTCAGGGGGCCATTGGGTGGGCTTCATTTTCAATCATCCGTTGAAAAAGCGTGTTGGGCAGCGGCCGGAGAATCGCAAAAAGCTCCTGCACAACGCTTGATTGATTTTTTGAATGCGACCGCATCAAACCAACTTCCGAAAACATCCTACCTGCCCGGAGTGGTGGCGGTGAATTTGCACGACGTCCTACCGCCACTAATTGTGAATGCGTTGAAAGAAGGCTTGCAAACGTTTGTGGATCGCAAACCGGCATTTTTAAGCCCCGATGCGGTGCTGGTTGCGCCGGAGTCTCGAACGTCAAGTCCCGTGCGCATTCCTCGGAATGCAGAGGACTTGGCTCATCCGGAAGTGCACAATTTATTTCCGTGTGGCGAAGGCGGTGGCTATGCTGGCGGCATCTTGTCGGCTGCCCTGGATGGTATACGCGTCGCCGATGCCATTTACAAAGCTGTTTGAAACGGAAAAAGCCGCACCCGGAGGCGCAGCTTTTTCGCAAGTTGAGAGGCAGAACTCTTTTTTTATTTGAGTTGAGCCGATGTCGCTTCCCAGGATGATTGAAGGGCCTTCGCAGCCGACAAATTCATCAATCTTCCGTTGAACTCACCGATAATATGGGCATTTTCAAATCCTTGTTCTTGGAGTTTTTTGGCCAGGCTCTCGGCATTGTTCAAGTCAAGTGTTGGTTGTGACACGAGGCACAAAGCACTGGAGTTGTCAAATTTTTGAACCACTTCACCCGTCACCATCAGCGGAGAAACGGCATCCATGTCGAGCGTTCGAATATCGTGGGCCAATTGCACGCGGAAACTAGGTCGCAGTGCAGGCATGACAGCCGTGTAATTGCTCAATCCGGTTTGTTTTCCAAAATCAGCAATGATTTCTTCTGCAGCTGGAGCTGGAGCCGGCGTTGCGGACTTTGCTTTGATGGTGGTGGTAGTGGATTTTGCGGATCCAAAGGCTTTGAGTAACCGCAATTCAGCCGGCGTTCGGCCGTTTGCGTCCACCGGAGTTACCACGTCAGTAGCACCTTCGGATTCTACGCGCAAGAAATCTTTTCGAAATGAATCTCCGGATTTCTTTGGTTTGGCCATGGCAACGGCCCACTGCTCTTCGCTCAAGGCTACCCCTTGGGCATTGACCCGACGATGTACAGAGTTAGGCTCCAAATCCAAGTAGTCGGCAATGCCGTCCTTGTCAAGATCGGTGGGGCATCCACGTTTGTCGATTGGAGCATTTTCAGGCGTTCCCGGGCAACGGTCGCGCTTGTCCATGATGCCATCCTGGTCAGCGTCATCTCCAATGAGAAGCCATTCTTCTGGGTACTCAACACGTGGCTCGCCATATGCCTTTCCAATGCGAATTCCCAAACCGGCTTGTGCCGTTGTAATCAGGTCGTTGTAACCTGGACGCGGATCCAAACTCGCTTCCTTTCCAGCCAAAACAGCAAACGATGCACTGGCATAAAGACGGGGAGAAAGATTCATGTTCAGGCCCATTTGAATCGGAATTGCGAGGGATCGAACCGACGCAGTTTGGGTCTCATGCGCATGGTCAGGTGCCAACGTCGAGGCGAGAACATTTGCATTCTCCGCGTCTTCCGGCATGTCATACACTTGGCCATTGGACCAGTAGTAGTAGGCTGTTCCTTCTGCGTTTGTGAGGTCTGCTAAATTGCTTTGTTGCATAAACGAAACCCCCAAACCGATCCAAGGTTGTAAAAATTGATCCGTGGCGTAGGGCTTGTGCAAACGCAATCCAGCTCCGATGCCATACCACTCAGAGATTTCCTGTTGGCGGTCAGAAGAGGTCAATCCCAAGGCGCCCCAATTCATTTGAGCGTCAGCGGACAAAAATGGCAACACGTCTGTGATGAGTGCAACTTGTGTGGCGTACAAACCGGACGATCCTACCTGGATTCCGTCTTCCAAATTGGATGCTCCGGTAAAGCTAGTAGGGCCCGTCACTAGGGTAACGCCAGTTTGGGCAAAAACGCCGGTTCCCAGGAAGAGAATTGCGGCCAAAGTGAAAGTGGTGTATGCTGTTCGCATGGTTTTAAAGGTCTTAATGTGACATTCCATCTCGACCCTTTACGCGAACGTTTCGGAAAAGGTTACATGCGCATCAATCGGAAAGAAGAAGTTCGATGCTTTCTTTTCCCAATTGCATGCCGATGGCCACGCCCATCCCGCCCATTTTGACAGCTGCAACGCTTCTTTCATAAAGCTTTGAAACAATCGGCATTCGTGTTGAGCCGATTCCAAGGACGCCGGTCCACTTGTATTCTATGTTTGCCATCAAAGTCTCTGGAAAGGCCTCATTGAGCAAGGTTTTGAGCTTCTGCTCAAGCTCGGTGTCGTTTTTCAATTTCCAGTGCCTGCCCCCTCCAATGAGCATTCGATTTTGAATGTTTCGAGCGTACAAGTGACCCGCATCCATGTGCACGGTCCCGTCAAAATTTAAATGGTCGATGGCTTCTGTAACGAGCACCATATTTTCTTTTGGATTCACATCGCATTTGGGAATCAATTCCCGAGCAAAAGCATTGGTAGCGATCACGACATGCGGCGACTTCATTGCAAATCGCTCCGCAACATCCAACGAGCCGGCGCGTTCGATTTCGATTTGGTGATTCGTTGTGTGTTGATTCCAGCCCGTTACGTTGAGACCGAACAGAAGGCGTATCCCCGTTTTTTGCGCTTTGAAACGCAATGCTTGCATCATTTTTCCGGTGTCAATTGCGCCTTCGAGAGGCGAAGCAATGGCACCTTCAATCATCTTGCTATTGATGCCCGCCAACTCTTTTTCCTCGGCGATGTGGAACGTATGCATTGAGCCAGTTGTTTCGGCTGCCCACGCATTGACTTCGGAGATGGTCTCCATGGACGGCATTTCATACCCCGCGCCTTTTCGAATCAATTCCAAACTTCCACAATCACGGTATCCGATGGATGAGTCGCCCAGGGAATGGCGAAGCAGTTTCAAACCATCGATTCGTTTTCTAAGCAATACCGCGGCTTCCTTATCGCCCAAAACGGATCGGTCGTGCGCCAACTCCGAGAGGCTTCCAAAACAGGCGAAGCCGGCATTTTTGGTGCTTCCGCCTCCGCCGAATGGATCCCTTTCGATGACGGCAATTTTCCAATGCGGCTTCAAAACACTGGCCTGCAAAGCAGCGGATAGCCCCACGATTCCACCTCCAATGACGATTAAATCGTTACCTTCTAGCCATTCCGTTGACTCCCAATAACTAAATGCCATATTTTTACGTTCTAAGGATGATTGAAACCCATTGGATGCAAAAGTCGATTGAATCGAGAACATTTGGAATGCCTTCTGTGATTTTCTGCGCGCAGGTGAGCGTGCGAAACGCCCTTTCTCGTGTTGCAATTGGCGCTTTTGCAATGGTTATCGGTCTCTTTGTTTCGGTCTCAGCGATCGCTCAGGAAGACCTGTTTCTGGTCTTTGGATCGGTGAAACTAGAAGATGCCAACAAGCGATTGGAGGGCGTTGACGTCATCGTTTATCAGGATGGTGAAGTCTTTGATCAGCTAAAAACCAATGCCAAAGGGGACTATGACTTTGAGCTTCCTCTGCGCCATTTGTACACCTTCAGTTTTGTTTTGGATGGCCATAGCAACAAGCGCATTGAGGTGGACGCATCCGGAATCCCCGAAAGTGTAATTGGAAATCGCAACATGGACCTCGACATGTCCATGCTTCCGTTACCAGAAGGATTCGACCGCTCCATTTTCGAAGATGCCTATGGACGGGGAGAATACGATGCAAACAAGAACACAGTGGTGTTCGACAGCAATTACACCGTTCGAATGCGGAATAAGGTGAATGCTGAATTCAGTCGTTTGGAACGGCTGGCCTCTGAATCTGAGCGGATGCGCGAAAATTTTGAGGACTTTGTTGCGAAAGGAGATCGCTCAAAGTCAAGCAAGGAGTGGCAGAAAGCAATCGATTTTTATGATTCTGCCTTGGCATTATTCCCCGATGAGCAGGAAGTGGTTGATAAGCGATTGCAGGCGCAAAATGCGTTGGATGATGCCAACGCCTCCAGCGCTTCAGCGGCCGCCTTTCAATCCCTGCTTGACGCGGGAGATGAGGCGCTGTCCCGAGATGACCTGACCGGGGCGCGGCAGTCGTTCAATGATGCCAAAACCATGAAACCGGATGCACGCGAGCCGGATGATGGCTTACGCCGAGTGGATGAACGAGAATCAACCTTGCAAGCAAATTCCGAGGCGGAAGCGGAATACCAGCAACTCATTCTCGATGCGGACAAGTATTTCGAGCGCGAGCAGTATGATCGAGCCATTGGCCTTTACAGCGAGGCGGTGGGATTAAAGCCGGACGAACGGTACCCCAAGAACCGGATTGAGGAAGCAGAAACTCGGCAGTCGGATTTGGCTTCACAAGCAGCAGACATTGTTGAGCGCACCATTCAATATGAGGCCTTGATTGATGAGGCCAATCAATTGTTTCGGAACGACGATTACGAGTCCGCGTTGGTCAAATACGAAGCAGCGGGTCAGCTTTTGCCTGCGGAACGTTTTTGGCAACAGCGGGCAGAAGCCAGCCGCGAACGTCTAGCAGAAATGGAGTCGGATGCTGCAGAAAGAGCTGCCCGTGAGCAGGCGGTTGCTGATCGGGCTGCTGCGAGCGCAGCATTGAAAGAAAAACGCCGGGAGTACGACGCTATCAATGATGATGCGGATGTCTTGTTTCGCAATGATGATTATGAAGCGGCTATCGCCAAATATGAGCAAGCATTGGAGGTTTTGCCGGAAGAACGCTATCCGCAACAGCGAATTACCGAGGCTCGAAAGCGCATCAATGAGGCAGCGGGCTTGGATGAAGCATCAGAAGCGACGGACAACGAGTCATTGGTCGCGGATGCGATAGAGTCGCAAGGAAAGGAGCGCGAGTCGAGGGATGACAAGGAGGATCGTACTGAAAAGAATGACACCAGAGAAGCGGAACGTGCGGCCGCAGCAGCCCAGCGGGAAGCCGACCGTGCTGCTTCTGAGGAACAACGCGAAGCCGACCGTGCCGCGTCAGAAGCGCAGCGTGCGGCCGATCGCGCTGCGTCAGAGGCGGAACGAGAAGCAGGTCGGGCGGAGGCGGAGGCCGATCAAATGGCACGTCTCGCGGCAGAGAATGAGGCCCGCGCGGCGGCGCAAAGTGCGGAAGAAGAATACAACGCGCTCATCCTTGAAGCTGACAATGCTTTTGACGCTTACAATTGGTCGGAGTCTCGCCGCAAATACAACTCAGCGCTGAACGTAAAGCCTAATGACCGATACGCTCAGAGTCGACTGAGTCGGATTGATAGGTCTGAATCCAACGCCTCTGCAGCCACAGAAAAGAGCGATAATGCGGCTGCAAATGCCGCTGCAATGGAAGAGCAGCGATTGCTCGAGGAGCAGGCTCTTGAGTCCATGATTGAATCGGAGCGATTGGCTGAAAAGGAGGAGCGGCAGCGGCGAATGGACGAGGCGGCGGCGATCGAAGAGGAACGCGAGGAGCAACGTCGAAGACAAGCAGAATTGGACCGAAAAAGAGCGGAACAAGTGATGTCCAGGCTCAATGCTACCGAGGAAGATGAGGTTGAGAAATATTTCAGTGAGGCATTGAAAAGTGAGGCATTGGCCCGGAATGCCCAAGTAGAAGCGCAAAAAGAATCACAGGCGCAATTGAGGTCAGCCTCTGCGGCATTGTCCACAGAACGAATTGAGCGTGAACGCCAGAAAACGTTGGATCTCGAGAGAACGATGCAAAGAAATGAAGCCAGTTCCATCCAAAGTCAAAAAGAACGGCAAGCCGATGAAGCCACGCTGCAATCAAAATACCTTGCCGAATCCAATGCGACCCAGCGCCGTGCCAATCGATTGATTCAAAATGGAGCGGATGCTGTGGCCAATGAGCAAGAAAGTCAAACGCGATTGCGGTCAAGCCGTGCGCGGGACTACGCTAAAAGTGTTCCTGAACTCGAGGCGAAAAAGCGCACGTGGAGAACATTGTTCCGGGGACTGAACCGCGCTGCCGCAGAGACCCGCAGTATTTCAAGTGAACAAATTGCGGCTGCGTCAACCCGTTACCGTGAAATAGGCAGCGGTTCAAGCCAGAGAGCAAAGGAACGGTGGTACGATGTGAGGCGTCAAGCGAAAAAAGCCAGTCAGTCTTTGTCCAAGCGTGAGCGCGAGTCTCAACAGCGCGCGTACGATCGACGAGCAGAAGAGAAGGAGCGTCTTGACAACATGAAGCCAAGATCTCCCGAGGATTATACCCTGCCGCTGGAGCATGCAGATGTTTTGCAAGGAGTGAGTGAAGAATCCTATGACATTCCAAATGGCTTGGTGATAGAGAGAACCGTTCGGAATGGGAACAAGGTCATTCGATACCGAAAGGTGGTGACCAAAACGGGTACCTATTATTTCAAGGCTGATCGCAGCATCACTTCGGTGACGTGGAAGCGTGAAACGTCAATGGTCTTGGATTGATCATGGCACGTCGTGTTTCAAGGCATCAGTTTTGGATCGCAATGACCATCACATTGGCTTTGCACGCTACCGTCCTATTTATTTTGGCATTTCAGCCGGTTCATAATGGTCGGTCCACTTCAGCAGAATTCGTTGCGGTTGATTTTGTGAATGATTCGGACATCGAGCCTGCCAAAGAACAGTCCATGGAACAGCTGATCCAAGCCCGCCTCAATGAGCGGGTGGCCAACCTCGCTGCCAATGAGCAGTCAGAACGGGTTCAGGATCGCCTTTCAACGGCGAGTGCTCAGGACATTCAAAGTTTAACCGAATCGGTTGAAGCTGAATTGCGGGCCATGGAGCAGGCTGAATTCGAACGCTTGGCAGCGGATAAAAAGGATTTTGGTCTCGAAGGAGTTCCGGACGATGGAGCGAGTGATGCTGTTCAGACGCTCACAGAGTGGGACAAACGTTACGACGGTCAGGTCACGGTATCGTACGACTTAGGCGGAAGAAAACACCGCAATCTTCCCGTTCCCGGTTACAAATGCCGCGTAGCCGGCTCGGTGGCTATTGCGATAAAAGTAGCAGCCGATGGCCGCGTTATCCAATCGAAAATCGAGTCGGTTGAATTGGGTTCTGTCGATAACCAAGGTGGAGTTGGATCCGATGCCAGCGGGTGCATTGCACGCGCGGCGCTGGCGAGTGCTTCGGCATCCATTTTTGTTGCCGTGTCAAACGAGTCAACTTCGGGCGTTATCAATTATCGTTTTCTTGCTCAGGACTGAAGGTTGAAAAGTTGCGGCACAGCGTCTGATACTGATAGTGCATTGAGTAACTTGGTTGCTTGTAATTGATACTAGATCTCGTGTCGTATACCTCAGAAAACCCCTTGCGATTGGGCATTCTTCGGGAAGGCAAAACGCCTCCTGACCAACGTGTGCCGTTGACTCCAGACCAGTGTGTGCTCCTTCAGGAGCGTTTCCCGGAATTGGATATAGCCGTTCAGCCCAGTCCTGTGCGGAGAATTCGAGATGCGGAATATGCATCCGTGGGGCTGAAGATGCAGGAAGATTTGAGTGATCGTGATGTGCTCATTGGAGTGAAAGAGGTGAATACTGAGGAATTGATTGCAGACAAGACGTATCTCTTTTTCAGCCACACGCACAAATTGCAGCCCTACAATGCAAATCTGCTCGCGGAAATATTGAAGAAACGCATCCGTCTCATTGATTATGAACTGCTCAAGCGACCGAGCGGCCGACGAATTATTGGTTTTGGCCGGTGGGCAGGACTGGTTGGAGCGTACAACGGTATTCGAGCATGGGGCGAGCGCACGGGAAGTTTCGCCATTCCCCGGGCTATCGATTGCTTGGATTTGAAGGATATGCTTTCCACTGCCAAAGGAGTGAAGCTTCCGGATGACCTGCGAATTGTATTGACGGGACACGGCCGGGTGGGGCAAGGTGCCAAGGAAGTGTTGGATAAGATGAACATTCGATCCGTGCATCCCGATGATTTTTTGCGCATGGAATTCCCTGAACCGGTCTATACACACTTAGATGTGGGCGATTACAATCGCCGAAAGGATGGCGCTGCGTTCGATATGGCTGAATTTATTGCGGAGCCTATGCTGTTCGAAAGCACGTTTATGCCCTTTGCACAGCGAGGTGATTTGTTCATTGCTGGCCATTTTTGGGCGGAAGGAGCACCGTTTTTGTTTACGCGCAATGACATGCGGCAGGCGGATTGGAGCCTCCAAGTTGTCGCGGATATTTCTTGCGATATCGATGGTCCTGTGGCGTGCACCGTGCGACCTTCATCGATTGATGATCCCCTGTATGGCTATCATCCCGGGAATGAAAAGGAATGTGGCATCTCGGATAGGGAGGGCATTACGGTCATGGCGGTGGACAATCTTCCCTGCGAACTTCCGAGGGATGCATCCGATGGGTTTGGTCAAGAATTGATGGAGCACGTGGTTCCATTGCTCGTGTTGGGCGATGCTGATGACATTCTCGATGGCGCATCTGAAACGACCCTGGCTGGAGAACTCAATGAGCCGTTCTTATATCTAGCTGATTACGCCGAGCAGGGCAAATGAGTCCGCAAAAAGGCGCCTTGGCGGGCGTTTCCTGAACCAATTTTCTTCTCGCACTCAAGTCCTGGACTTGCCTTTGCTCAGCAGTCGTCGCCAAAGGCTGCAAGGAGCAAGAGCACATCATTGACATTCGTAGCACCGTCGCCATCGATGTCTGCGATGCATTCGGTGGTGCATCCGAAATCGCTGAGTAGGATTAAAACATCTGACACCTCAATGGAGCCATTGCCATTCAAATCGGCTGGGCAAGTGACTGCGTCGCAATCGGGCTCTCCGTCGCCATCTGTATCGAGGATGCATTCGCCGGCGCAGTTGTAGCCTTCCTCGGCAAAGAAGCACGAACCATCATCGTCGGTTGCATTCTCATCGTAATTGCACGCGGTGGCATCGGTGCAACCATTCATTGCAACAACATCCAAACACAAATCTTCGATTATCCAGTTGACCACATAGTTCACCTCCGAGGAAGCACCATAGCCGTTGTATAGCGTGACACTCCAATCTCCGGATCCGCTTAAGTTGGCTTCGGAGATATCGACCGTAGCGGTGTACAGGCCAGCAGCCTGCGTCTGCCATCCAGCGGGCCAAACGACTTGGTAATTTCCAATGCTCGCACATCCATCGGGGGAGCCATTGTATCCCCCAAATGAGATGCACTCGCCTGAAGGAGGGGTAATGGCCATTGCCAAATCAGCAGGCCAACTTCCCGAGCTGCCTGCATTGTCAAAATCCAGTTCTATTGTAATCGTTGTCAAGGGAGCCAGCGAAGTTGCCGACTGCGTCAACGGCTCGCCCGTTTCGTTTCCACTGAGGCTCGCCGATTGATTTCCTGTGAGCTGACATGAGCAAGGTTCCTGGAAAATACAGCTGCCGTCATCAATGCTTGCATCGGTATCGTAGTTACATGCGGTTGGATCGGTGCAGCCGCAATTCGAGCACGATTCGAAACATCCGCTGGCAAATGAAATGGCATTAGCATTGTTCGCGGCCACTTCATCCGTTTGACCAATGAGGCTGACTGAAACATCCAATGTGTGTTCCCCGGCTTCAACCTCCAGACAAAGGTCATTGGCATTGCACAGTTCCACGACTGTCATCGCACCGGGTGCCAATGATCCCGACCAGCCAATGGTTGCAGTGTTCTGCCCGTTGTCCAAGTCGAACGCCACGTCGAATGCGGTCAAGGTTTCTGTTCCGACGTTGATGATCTCAACGCTCGGAGCGATAGCGGTGCCGCAGGTTTCCGGATTCACTCCAATGATGTTGTTGACCATTGCGTCATACGGAACGGGGTTTGATGCTTCTTCAATGGTGAAGTTTCCATTGGAAATGTCAAAAAACACGTGGCTGGCTCCTTTGATCTTGATCCGTGCGTTTGCTGTTGGAATGTTGGGCAATGTGACACTCGCCGTTCCATTATTTGACGCATTCGAAATAAGAGTATAGGGCCACGTATAGCCACCGTCGGTGGATAGGAAAATATCGATGCTTGCGCAATTCACCGCTCCCGCATTCGTGCCCGCTACATCCCAGGAAATGATTGTTGGTATTCCAGCGGCAATTGCTTCCCCGCCATTCGGCGCGCTCACCAAGAATGGTCCCGAGGAACCGTCCACGCTCATGGTCAAAAGGTCATCGGCAAATCCCCCCCCGTTGAGTTCATTGTCTCGGACCGTGCATTTAAAATTCAGATCGCGCGAATAGGTGGGCAAGTGTTCACCAATGGTGACCGTGCCATTGACCAAATCATTCACCCGTGGAAAGATGCGTTTTGGGCTCGTGGTGGAGGGCCAAGACCTGAAAATGGGTTGATTGCCTGAGGGGTTGGTTAAATCGTTGTCTCCAGATGCCGTTGCCGGACCCAAATCATATTCTTCCCAATTGAAGGTGATTGCACCGCCGTCGGGATCACTGCCTGTTGCCGTCAATTCGAACGGAGTCGAGGCCGGAATCACCAATCCATTCGTTCCCGCATCCACAGTGGGAGGAGTATTGGCAGTTGATGTCACCGCAGCGCACGAATTCCCATTTCCGTTGACAGAAAAGGCAATCATCTCATTGCAACTGTGGTTGTGGAAATGATCGTCGGAGTTGCTTTGAAGATTGGGCGAACAAATGCCAGCATACCCCATAATGGTGCTGGCCGATCCGGGTTCATAGGCAGCTCCTGTGGAGCGATTGCAACTGTTGTTTTGGGTGTGGTTTCCTCCGAATTGGTGGCCGATTTCATGGCAGACGTAGTCAATGTCGAACGGGTCGCCGACCGGCGAGCCCTGCCCGGTAACCCCTCCGGCTTTGCTGCTGCCACAAGGCGATTGGAGATACGCGACACCACCTCCGCCAGTCGAGAATACGTGCCCAATGTCATAATTGGCCGATCCAATTACACTATTGCATGTGTTGATGTTCTGTCCCAGCATGGTTCCACCGTCGTTGTTGGTATAGGGGTCTGTGCTTGCATTCAGAAAAACCAATTGGTCGTTGTTGTCTACGATGACCATTCGAATGGCTACGTCGCGCTCGAAAACACCATTCACGCGAACCATGGAGGTATTCATCGCAGCGAGTACACTCGTGACCGTGCCACCATGAAACTGCGCGTATTCACCCGTGCAAGCGAGGGCAAGCCGGTATGTTCGCAACTCGTCTCCATTGTCTGTTTCCTGGGGCAGGAGTGGAGCTGGAAAACGCTGAGAACCCATTGGGATGGGAACGTTTTCTGTGCCTTGGTTTTGCAGGGTACTCGTCGGGACTTTTTCGCCAACGGCCAATGCTTGGCAGCCCTCCCACGTTTTGGAAGTTCCTTGGAAAAAAGCTTCTCTTGTATAGCTGATGTGTTTGTTTGATGGCGCAGATTCTCGCAGGGGATCAATGTAAACGGTGCTGCCTTCATTGAAAATCATCGCATGGAATCCATTGGGACTCATGTCGCAATGCAATTGATGCAATGGGTTGTCGACGCCCACACCGCGGTAGGATCGAATGCTGGGGAATCGGCTTTGAAGCGCCGCCGACATTGTCGGAGTTTCCACAATTCTGAAATCGGTTGTTTCCCCATTGGGAAGCGGAAGCGATAAGACCACTCCGGATTGGTGTGGCATCCCTGTTAACTGAAGGGGTGCATTTTTCAGGAGTGTCTGCAACGCCGACGCATCGAGTTCCAGTGCTCGGAATGAAGTTGCTTCCACCTGGGCAGCTTGTTCAGTCGAAAGAGCCTTGTCCGTCCATATTGACAGACTTTGGGCCTGAAGACTTTGGGCTGTAAAACTCAGGGCGAGCAGGCAACAGAAAAAAGGAATGGCCATTTGAAGCTGCGGGAAACGGGTCTTCATGATCGGTGAGTTTTTTGGTGTCTCGTTCAATGTACTAAATTATTCCTTGAATGGCCATATATGGCGGGCTAGATGAGCGTTGCAGATGAATTAGGTCCAATGGGATGCTGCATTCGTCGGATTGATTTAATTTCCACCCATGGAAAAAGACGACACGGTCCGTTGGATGGATTGCACCCATTTGCTAGCGGCATTTTTTTTGGCGCTTTTGATTGTGCCGAATAGCACTGCCTTTGCCCAATCCAATGCATTGGATGTAGCCGCTTTTGAGTCAGAATTGGAATTTCGCTGCATCGGCCCGTTTCGAGGAGGCAGGTCGGCGGCAGTAGCAGGGGTGGAGGGCAAGCCGCTTCTTTTTTACATGGGAGCCACAGGCGGTGGCGTTTGGAAAACGGAAAACGGAGGCACGACCTGGACCAACATTTCAGATGGTTATTTTGGAGGTTCCATTGGCGCCATTGCGGTGAGTGCTTCGCACCCAAACGTTTTGTACGTCGGTGGGGGTGAAGTCACGGTCCGAGGCAACGTATCTCCGGGTACGGGAATGTATAAGTCTGTGGATGGTGGCCGAAGTTGGAAGGATATGGGGCTCAAAGAGTCCCGACACATCCCCCGCATTCGCATCCACCCGACGAATCCAGATATTGTTTATGCCGCTGTACTTGGCGATTTGTTCAAGAATTCGGATCAACGTGGCGTCTTCAAATCCGTTGATGGCGGGCAAACTTGGAAGCGCACGTTGTTTGCCAATGAACGAGCAGGTGCGGTAGATTTGATTCTCGATCCAGTCAATCCCGATGTTCTTTACGCTAGCACGTGGAACGTTCGAAGAACGCCCTACGACTTTTCATCGGGAGGTGAGGGCTCTGCTTTATGGAAATCGGAGGATGCGGGTGAGACGTGGACGTCGCTCATGGAACAAGCAGGCATGCCAGCCGGGCCGCATGGGATCATAGGCGTGACGGTTTCTCCTGTGAACCCCGACCGCGTTTGGGCCATCATTGAAAATGAGGCAGGCGGCGTGTACCGTTCTGATGACGGGGGCAATGCATGGGAATTGGTCAATTCGGACCGCAGTTTGCGCCAACGTGCGTGGTACTACACCCGCATATACGCCGACACGGAAGATGTCAATCGGGTTTATGTCATGAACGTGGCCTACCATGTTTCGACCAACGGCGGACAAACGTTTGAGGCCCGGTATGCCCCGCACGGTGATCACCACGACTTGTGGATTGCACCGGAAGATGCGGACCGATTGATCATCGCGGATGATGGTGGCGCGCAGATTAGTTACGACGCCGGTGCCAGTTGGTCTACGTACATGAATCAGCCCACTGCTCAGTTTTACCGGGTGACCACGGATGACAGTTTTCCCTACCGCATTTATGGCGCTCAGCAAGACAATTCGGCGATACGGATCGATTCTCGGGCATCAAGTGGATACATCACGGACGCTCATTGGGAGTCCACGGCAGGAGGGGAAAGCGCGCACCTTGCGCCAGACCCATCGGACGACCGCATTGTCTATGGCGGAAGCTACGGCGGCTTCCTGACCCGATTCAATCACGAATTGGACATGAATCGAGCGATCAATGTTTGGCCGGAGAACCCCATGGGAAGCGGGGCAGAGGGCATGAAATACCGCTTCCAATGGAACTTTCCGGTGTTTTTCTCTCCGCACGATGCCAATCAGCTGTACACCTGTTCCCAACATTTGCATCGCTCCACCAATGGCGGGGAAACGTGGGAAGTCATTTCGCCTGACTTGACACGGGGCGAGACCGACAAGCTGGTTTCATCAGGCGGCCCGATTACCAAGGACAATACCGGGGTAGAGTATTACGCGACGATTTTTGCGGCCGTTGAATCGCCATTGGAACCCGGACTCCTCTGGTGCGGATCGGATGATGGTTTGGTGCATGTTTCTCGAGACGGCGGCCAAAATTGGACAGATGCTACGCCGGCAAAAATGCCCAAAGATGCCATGGTCAATAGCGTGGAGGTGGATCCCCATCAGCCCGGAGGGTTGTACGTTGCAGCTACGCGTTACAAGCGAGGTGATTACGCGCCATACCTCTACCACACTTCCGATTATGGCGCGACATGGAAAACCATCACCAAAGGCATTGATTCAGGCCATTTTACACGCGTCATTCGAGCCGATCGCAACACTCCCGGCTTGCTATACGTGGGCACTGAATTTGGACTATATATGAGTTCTGATGCAGGGCAAAATTGGATTTCGCTGCAGTTGAATCTGCCCGAGGTGCCCATCACGGATTTGGCATTGAAGGACAATGACTTGATCGTTGCTACACAGGGTCGGAGCTTCTGGGTTTTGGATGATTTGGATGTGCTTTGGCAGTCCCTTGAAGACCCGGTTGAGCCCAATGCCTTGCGCCTTTTTCAACCGCATCCAACCGTAGGATTTGGTGGCGGCAATGGCAAGGCGTCGGACACCCGGGGAACCAATCACCCCGCGGGCGTGCGCATGTGGTTCCAGCTGCCGGATGATTATGACACGGCCGCGCTGACCTTCAAAGATGCCGAGGGAGATATAATTCGGTCGTTTGCAACTGAGGAGTCGGGAGAGGATGCTTTGGAGGCCGACCCTGGCTTGAACCATTTTGAATGGGACTTGCGATGCGAGAAGGCCGACGATTTTGAGGGGCTTTTGATGTGGTGGGGCACGCTTCGAGGGCCAGTGGTGCCACCGGGAACCTATTCAGCGGAGCTCATCGCGGATGAAGACACGGTAGTCACCACCTTCGAAATCCTATTGGATCCTCGGGCGGAAGGCACGGCCGCCGACCGCACGGCTCAATTTGAATTCTTGAAAGCCGTGCGCGACAAAGTGGACGAAACCCACGATGCCATCCGGCACATGCGCGCCACACGTGCACAGATATCCGCATTGCTCGGGCGGCTCGAAAGAGAAGAACATTCCGAATTATTCGATGCATCCGATCAGTTGGATTCATCCATGGTCGCCATTGAAGAGGTGCTTTACCAAACCAAGTTAAAAAGCAACCAGGACATGCTGAATTACCCCATTAAACTCAACAACAAGCTGGCGCATGTCGGCTCACTGGCGAGCATGGGCATTTATCGTCCAACGGATCAAATGGAAGGGGTTAGGCAGGATATTTCCGCCAAAATTGATGTGGAGTTGACCAAATGGTATGCGCTTCGTGACGAGCAGTTGCCGGCCTTCAATGCATTGATTCGCAGCAGCGAAATTGAGTTCATTGAAGCGCCCACGGACTAACGATTACCGCATGAGGGACACGGTGCCTTGTTTCATGACGGGGAACCCCAGTTGATCCCGGTACGTGACTTGCCACACATACATTCCATTGGGAGCAAAATGGGACCCGCTCGTGCTTTGCCCTAGCCATGGCGTTTCGGGGTCATCCGTAGACCAAAACAGGTCGCCCCAGCGGTTGCGTACCTCCATTTGGTATGAAGTCACACCCAAAGCGACCGGTTTCCAAACGTCGTTGAGGAAATCACCGTCGGGGGTAAAACCACTCGGTGCATAAAAGATGGTGCCGTTTACCACAACTGCTCCTTCGGCGGTGGCGATGCATCCTTCCGGACTGATGACCGTTTGAATGATGTCAAACGATCCGCCATCACTGAATGAATACTCTCCATGCGCTCCACTCAGGCTGCCTCCGTCTGAGAAATAATAATTGACAAACGCATTGGCGTCTGCAGTGGACGTAATGGTTACAATGGGCGTGAGGAGTTCAACGATGTTGGGGTCGACTTCGAACCCGGCCTGGGGAGCGGGAAATACGGTCACGGCGTTTTCGATGGGAAAGGTGATCGTGGCGGGGCAATTGCCGAGGCTCGTGGCTGTGACTTCAATGTCGAACGTTCCCACGAGGTCGTACACGTGCACCGCAATGTCATTGAGGCTTTCGTAACCGTCACCAAATTCCCAACTGTAATCCATGGGTTCCGTTGGTGCGGCGTCCATGAAGGTCACGCTCAATGGGACACATCCATCGGAAGGAAAGATGTCCACATCAAATGATGCGAGGTCTGGAGGAGATTCGACGAAAATGGAATCCAACACTTCCGCGGTGCATCCGATCTCATTCAAGGTCAATACAACCTCATTCCAGCCTGGCTGATTGAAGGCGATATCGTTGAGGTAGGCACCCGCCACGGTTCCGGGGTCGCTGTTTTCAAACGACCATTGAAACGTCGCTCCCGGGAATTGGTCTCCTTGGGCAGCGAAATCGAAGGCATTGCCATCGATGCACTGGGACTCCGGGGCATCGAATAGAGGCGTTGGAACATGCACGAGCAATTCATAATTGGCACTAGAGAGGAGGCATTCGAGCCCCGTAAATGTGACTTCCAAAAAGTAGCTTCCCGCATCATCCAACGCCGCGTTGGGTAGCAATGCCGTGGCGCTGTTAGAGGAAAATCCATTGGGTCCGGACCAGCTGTAATTCGCCAGCGATTCGGCCAATGGGTTGTCCATGAACGCTGGCACTTCGAGGGCTACATCATCGCCCAAGCAGGTCGTACCAACAGGCTCAATTGCTACGGGCGGGCAGATGCCGGTTTGCACTTCCAAGGTGGTCACTTCTTCCACAGGGCAGCCATTGGCATCAAGCAAGGCACTGGCGCCGTCATTGGTTTGAGTGTTGCCGCTGATGTCGCCGAAGCCGTAGATGTTGGCGGCTCCTGTGAGCGTTCCGTCGCATTGCAGAAGTAGACAATCATCGGTGAGTTGAACTTGGAACCGGTAGGAGATGCTGTCTTGGCCTGTCGGGTCGTTGTTCAATGTCCCACCTGTTGTACCATCGGCTGTAGCACCAATGCGCACCTGCACCATTTGATCATCGGCTAAAAATTCACCGGGATCGTCCCCGGCAGCATCGGTCATCCAACCGGTAAGCGGGGCAGAATCCCAAACCAAGCTTCCTTCCACAAAATTGGTTCGTATGTCGAGCGTGTTGGTCATGTAGACTTCTGTCGCTGCATCTGAGCCTAGGTTCTTGGCGACTACGGTGTATTCCAAAATGTCCCCAGGTTCGGCAACCCCACCATTGAGGTCTTCAATGTATACCGTGGCGCGCAGATCGGGCTCGTAGACATCGATGGATGAAGTAATGGCGTGCACGGTGATGGACTCCCCTCCGGTGGTCACGCGTATTTCGGCGTCCGTCGCATTGTTCGGAAGGAAATCGTATCCGGAGTTGTCTGGAATGAAGATGTTGGCATCGTGGCCAAGCGTGTTGTTGAACGCAGGCGCCCGCCATGGATTCATGATGCCTCCAGTGGAGTGGGTGCTGTTGAATACGTTGTTGATGTCGTGCGTGGCATCTTCGATGTAGTTGAAAGATCCTGTGCCGTCGAATCCCAACTGATCGCCGCTCGATCCGCGGTCTCCGTCGTAGGCCACGACACCAAGTTTCAGGTCAACCGGTCCAAAGGGTGGGGTCAGGAATCCAGAAATGGGTACGTCGACGGTGCTATTGTCGCCTCCGCCGCCCCAGCC
>ERZ807291.2029-NODE-2029-length-31508-cov-69.914476_pt1 | contig 31508 bp, 32 predicted proteins | sample MGYA00521257_ERZ807291 | MGnify/ENA primary metagenome ERZ807291 (study PRJEB31413, sample SAMN03169783) | marine metagenome | biome: Marine; feature: Water; material: Subsurface seawater | place: North Sea | collected 2011-04-28 | depth 1 m m ...
TTCAAAGATAAATTTTTACCCACTACATGAGAAAGCTTGATAGAATTTTTTATTTCTTCTTTTAAGTCCATTTTATTTCAATAAGAAATTATTCTAAATTAAATTTGAGAGAGTTTTTCTTTAATTAGTTTGCTTGCGACTCCAAAATCGATTTTTCCATCATATTTTTCTTTCATCAAGTTTATTACTTTACCTATATCTCTAATGGAATTAGCACCAGAAGATGTAATTGTTTTATTTATGATAATTTCAATTTCTTTTGAAGATAATTGCTTAGGCAAAAAATTTGAAATAATCTCAATTTCGGTTTCTTCTTTTTTTGCCAAATCTTCTCTTTTTCCATTCAAATACATATCAACAGATACTTTTCTTTGCTTAATCATACTCTGAAGAACTGAAATTATCTCTTGATCACTAATATCACTTTTTCCATTCCCTTTTGCAATAATATCCTTGTCTTTAATTGATGCTTTTATTAATCTTAGTGTGTTTAGTAAATCCCCATCTTTTCGAATCATGGCTTCTTTTAGTTTATTAGTAATTTCTTCCCTAATGCTCATTTTATTCCTACTATGTTTAATCATTAAATATTTAAAGTTTTATATCTAAAAATAACAAAACTAAAATATTAAATTAATTTTCTTAAATTTGATTGACGAATATTGTAATACATTCTAAGTAACTTCTTGATGAAAAATATTGTTAAAATTCCTCTTTTTTTTAATCCTAAAATTATTTTAAATTTCATATTTCTATTACTTTAAGTAATTTGAAAATCATTAAGGTATATAATGAAAGAAGTAAATTTTAAAAACGAACAAGAAGATGCTTATATTCCCTTTAGCATAAATAGCGTTGATCAAGAAATTATATCAGATAGTGTCCTGATGTTGGAAGATGGAACATGCTTTTTGGGTAAGTCATTTGGTTCAAGACAAACAAAAATTGGAGAAATCTGCTTTAACACCTCAATGACTGGTTACCAAGAAATTATTACTGATCCTTCATACGCTGGACAAATCATATCTTTTACTTTTCCTCATATAGGAAATATAGGCACAAATAATTTTGACAATGAAGGTGAAACTAAATCTATAGCTGGTATTGTTGTTAGGCAAGTTCCTACCAATCCATCAAATTGGAGATCTGACCAAAAATTTAATGATTGGCTTAAGCTAAACGATATCCCTGGAATTTCAGGGATAGACACTCGGATGCTAACCAAAATTATTCGTAAATATAAAAGTTGCAATGCCATAATGTCATATAATGAATTGGGGGAATTTAATTTTGACGAATTAAAGAATAAATTAAGACATTATCCTAAAATGGATGGCTTGAATCTCTCATCATCAGTAACTACTGAGAAAAATTATGATTATAAAGAAAGTCCTCATAAATTAATTTTGTCAACTCCAAGTACTATTCGTAAATTTAAACCTAAGATAGTGGTAATTGATTTTGGTGTTAAAATGAATATTTTAAGACACCTTGTGAACCTTAACGCTGACGTGACTGTTCTATCTGAAAATACAATAATTGAAGATATAAACAAAATTAAACCAGACGGCATTTTTCTCTCAAATGGTCCTGGGGATCCCTCTGCAACCGAAAAAAAGTGTAAAGATCTTTTACAAGCAATTCTTAGTTTAGGGATACCAGTTTTTGGAATATGTATTGGTCATCAATTAATAGGTCTTTCATTAGGAGCTAAAACTATTAAAATGTCTCAAGGTCACCGCGGAGCTAATCATCCTGTTAAAAATTTATCTAATAATAAAGTTGAAATCACAAGCCAAAACCACGGCTATATGATAGATAAAGACACACTTCCTGAATGCCTTGAGATCACACACCTTTCTTTATTTGATGGTTCTATAGAAGGGTTTAAACATAAATCTTTACCAATTTTTTCTGTACAGTATCATCCTGAAGCGTCTCCAGGTCCCACAGAATCATCATATTTATTTCAAGAATTCTTAAATCTAATAGAAGTTTCAGATAATGCCAAAACGAAGTGATATAAAGTCTGTTCTTATCATTGGAGCTGGGCCCATTATAATTGGTCAAGCTTGTGAATTTGATTATTCAGGAGCCCAAGCATGTAAGGCCTTAAAGGAAGAGGGTATAAGAGTTATTTTAATTAATTCAAATCCCGCAACTATTATGACTGATCCAATGATGGCTGATGCAACTTATATTGAGCCTATTGAGAAAAATACTATAGAAAAAATTATAGAAATTGAAAAACCTGACGCAGTTCTTCCAACAATGGGTGGACAAACCGCTTTAAATGCTACTTTAGAGTTATTCCATTCAGGAATTTTAAAAAAACATAATATTGAAATAATAGGAGCTAAACCGGACTCCATTAACAAAGCAGAAGATAGAGAGTTATTTAAGCAAAGCATGACTAAAATTGGATTAGAGTCAGCTAGAGCTAAAATAGCCAAGAATATTGATGAAGCCTTATTGGCTCTTGATTCAGTAGGATTGCCAGCGATTATTAGGCCTTCTTTTACCTTAGGCGGAGAAGGTGGAGGCATAGCATATAATAATGATGAATTCTTAGATATTGTGTTAAATGGACTAAAGTTATCTCCTACCTCTGAAGTACTTATTGAAGAGTCTCTCCTTGGCTGGAAAGAATATGAGATGGAGGTTGTTCGAGACAACACTGACAATTGTATAATAATTTGTTCAATTGAAAATGTAGATCCAATGGGAGTTCACACAGGTGACTCAATAACAGTAGCTCCAGCTTTAACCCTTACAGACAAAGAATATCAAAGAATGCGCAATGCAAGTATTGCGGTTTTAAGAGAAATTGGAGTAGATACTGGAGGATCGAACGTTCAATTTGCACTAAATCCTATTGATGGAAGACTAATTGTAATAGAAATGAACCCACGAGTTAGTAGATCTTCAGCACTTGCTTCAAAGGCTACAGGTTTTCCAATAGCTAAAATTGCGGCTAAACTAGCAATTGGTTACACTTTAGATGAATTAAAAAATGATATAACAAAATCTACACCAGCCAGCTTTGAACCAACAATTGATTATGTGGTAACTAAAATACCTAGGTTTACATTTGAAAAATTTCCTGGAAGCGAAAGTTTATTAACTACGTCTATGAAATCTGTTGGAGAAGCAATGGCAATTGGAAGGTCTTTTCAAGAATCTCTTCAAAAAGCGCTTCGTTCATTAGAGACAGGTCTATCAGGCTTAAATGATGTTTCTTATCCATTTGAAAAAGAAATGTTTAAAGATAAAGATAAAATTTCAGGCTGGTTGGCTGAACAAGTTCCTGAACGCATATTGAGAATTGCAACAGCAATAAGAAATAGTATTTCGCTTGAAGAAATTTCCAGGATTACTGGATGGGACAAGTGGTTTCTACAACAAATATCAGGTATTATCAAAATTGAAGACAAGATAAAAAATTATAATTTATCAGTTAATCCAAAATTTTTGAGAAATATTAAATCTATGGGTTTTTCTGATAAACGTATCTCAGAATTAACAGGCATAAGTACAGACAAAATTCAAAACCTAAGGTATGATTTTAAAATTTTTCCATCATATAAAAGAGTTGATACATGTGCAGCTGAATTTTATTCTGAAACGGCTTATTTATATAGCTCTTATGAGCAAAATGAAGTTAATGAGTGCGAGGTTTATCCATCTCAAAAAAAGAAAGTGATTATTCTTGGCGGAGGACCAAATAGAATTGGGCAAGGAATAGAATTTGATTACTGTTGTGTTCATGCAGCTTATAGCTTATCAGAAGCAGGCTTTGAAACGATAATGATTAATTGTAATCCCGAGACTGTTTCAACTGATTATGATACTTCTGATAAACTATATTTTGAACCATTAACCCATGAAGATGTTTTATCTATTATAAACAAAGAAAGTCAAAATGGAGAGGTTTTGGGTGTTATCGTTCAATTAGGCGGCCAAACTCCTTTAAAAATCTCAGAAAGCTTAAATCAAGCTGGCATCAAAATTCTAGGAACCTCCGTGGATGCCATTGATTTGGCTGAAGATAGAGAAAGATTCAAAGAGTTACTTCAAAAAATTGACTTAAGACAACCAGAAAATGGAATTGCGAGTAGTAAACAAGAGGCAATCGAAATTACTAAAAAAATAGGTTTTCCAGTTGTTATAAGACCAAGTTATGTCCTTGGGGGAAGGGCTATGGAGATTGTTCATAATGAAGAGCAACTTCAAAAATATATTAATGAAGCCGTAAGTGTTTCTGGCGATAGTCCTGTCCTAATTGATAGTTTTTTAAGAAACGCGGTTGAAGTAGATGTAGACGCAATATCAGATGGTAATGAAACGTTTATCGCTGGTATTATGGAACATATTGAAGAAGCAGGCATTCATTCAGGAGATTCTGCGTGTGCACTACCTCCCCAAACACTAAAAAAAGATATAATTAAAGATATTATAGACCACACAAATAAACTTGCTAAAGAATTAAATGTTATTGGTTTTATTAATATACAATTTGCTATACAAGACGAAAATATTTTCATTTTAGAAGTAAACCCTAGAGGCAGTAGAACTATACCTTTTGTTGCTAAATCTATCGGGATACCTCTTGTGAAGATAGCAGCTTTGATAATGACAGGGAAAAAATTATCTGATTTCAAACTCAACACTTTTAAAATGGAACATATATCAGTAAAAGAAGCCGTTTTTCCATTTGCTAGATTCCCTGGAACAGACGTCATACTTGGTCCAGAAATGAAATCAACCGGTGAAGTTATGGGTATTGGATCAACATTTGGTGAAGCTTTTGCAAAAAGCCAACTAGGAGCTAATGTCAATTTACCATTAAGTGGTCAAGTTTTTATATCTATAAAGGATGGCGATAAAACAAATATTATACCTATCGCCAAAAAATTCTCTGAATTAGGATTTTCTATATGTGCTACTTTCGGAACAGCTAAAGCATTAAATGATAATAATATCGAAACTAAATATATAAAAAAAGTTATAGAAGGTAGACCAAATGCAGTTGATGCAATGTTATCTAATGAGATTCAAATAGTAATTAATACAGCTGAAGGAACTAATTCAATTAAAGATAGTTTTTCTTTAAGACAAACCGCTCTTTTAAATAAAATTCCATATTATACTACTCTTCAAGGTGCTAATGCAGCTACTTTAGGTATAAAAGCTATGAAAAACAAGAAATTGGATGTGAAATCAATCCAATCATATTTTGAATAATTTATATATATATATTATAATTTTAATTTGAATTAACTATCGAAAGTAAGGATATGGATAAAATACCTTTTACATCCTCTGGGCTTGAAATAATAAAGTTAGAATTAAATAATCTAAAAAAAAATGAACGTCCTCAAATAATACAAGCTATATCTTCGGCAAGGGAACATGGTGATCTTAAAGAAAATGCAGAATATCACGCTGCCAAAGATAAACAGGCATTCGTAGAAGGAAGAATAACTGAGCTAGAAGATGTGATTAGTAGAGCTAATGTTATAGATTTAAGTAAACTTTCCGGTAAAACCATAACCTTTGGTGCTAAAGTTAAAATTTTAGATGAAGATACAAATCAAGAAACTGATTATCATATTGTAGGTCCATATGAAGCAAATTTGGAAGCGGGCCTAATATCAATTGCCTCTCCTATAGCTAAGGCTTTGATTGGCAAAGAAGAAAATATGTCTGTGGAAGTAAGAACACCAAGTGGGATAAAAAATTATGAGATTGTTTCAATAACAATACCTAAATAATATTTTTTAAAGAGGAACACCCGGCAAGCTTTTAGTACTCCTGATATTAAGTGAAGTTTTTACATTGCTTACTTTAGGAGCCTGAGTTAAATTCTGTGTCAAAAATTTTTGAAAATGATCCCAGTCTTCTGCAACAATTTTAAGAAGAAAATCTACCTCTCCAACTAACATATGGCACTCTCGAACTTCTGGAAATAGTGAAATATATTTTTCGAATATTTGAAGATCACTCTCAACCTGACTTTCCAAGCCAACGTAAGCAAACACTGTAACCTTAAAACCTAAAAGCTCTGAATTTAAAATGGCATTATAACCACGTATATAACCGCTTTCCTCAAGAGATTTCACGCGTCTTAAACAAGAAGGTGGAGAAATATTAACAATTCTTGCTAAATCAACATTGCTAATTTTACCATCATTTTGTAATTCATTTAATAATTTAATATCTATATGATCAAGCTTGGTTTTCTCATTTTTCATTTAATATTTTTTCTATTTTTACAATAAATTAGCATTTAATTTAATTATCATTATTAAATATATAGTGTAATTTTATTTCATAAAGTAAATTTAAAATAAAAGATAATTATTCTCATAATAATATTTGTTAAGGAGCTAATTATAATTAATACATGGATCATTAGTGATGGAACGGTAGGAATGGAAAAACAATCTATCGCACTAGCAAATTTATTAAAGCAAAAATATGAAATAATAAATTATACCCCCCCATATTTTCTTAAAAAATTACCATTATTAGGAAAATTTTATTTCTCAAATATTTTAAAAAAAATTTTATTAAACAGAAAATCTCCTACATATATTATTACTTGTGGGAAAAGAATGGCTGGTATCTCAATTTTTATAAAGTCAAAGCTAAACGATAAGATTAAGACAATCCACATTCAAAACCCAGGGGTTTCAATAAAACACTTTGATTTATTAATAATCCCTGAACATGATCAGGTTACTGGATCGAACATTATACAAACGAAAGGAGCTCTAAACTTCTTTGACTATAGCGAATTAGAAAATAAGTATGAATATTTAAGACAAAATAATGAAAAAACAATTTTATTGATGGTTGGTGGTAAAAATAAAAGGTATACCCCACAAAGTATAGATTATCTTGATTTGAGCATGAAAGTTATTAGTACAATAAAAAATACTAATGGAAAACTTCTATTATCAGTTTCAAGAAGGACCCCTCAAAAAGCAATCAGAATTTTGGATAAATTATTTTCTAAATCTCTTAACAATTATGAAATTTTATATACATCGAAAAATAATCCATACCCAGATATTTTGAAATCTATCGACTATGGTATCGTAACAAGTGATAGTGTTAATATGATTTCAGAAATAGCGACTACACCAATTCCAGTATTTATTTATAAATTTCCAAAAGAATCAGGGAAAATTTTAGATTTTTTAGATGATTTAGAGAGTTTAGGAATTATAAAAATTCTTGATAATAAATTATTTACATATAAAAAAACAAAACTGAATACAAATAAAGATACTGCTTTAAAAATTAACAAGTTTCTGGGAATTTAATAACTTTCCTAAATTTCTTAATTTTTTAACTTTTCGATTAAGCAACTCCCAATTATCAAACTGTTCTATTTGTTGCCAAATTTTTTCGACCTCTGATATGAGCATATTTTCTTTATTCTCTTTTATTGATACAATTTTTTCTTGATTAAATTCGTTTGCAATTGTGTCTTGGAGTATTTCAGTTATTTGTGTGAAATTACCAGATTTGTATTTATTTCCATAATTACTATTTAAACAATCATTAACTGAGTCTTTGCCCCCATAAAAATCATGAAAAAAGGAAGCAAAATCAATTTTATAATTTTCACTATCATTAAATAAAATTTTTATAATTAAATTTAAATTTTTTGGGTCTATTTCTTTTATCCCCATTCTCCAACAAAAATGTTTGTTAAGTGAAGTATTAAAGTGAGCTGAAAATAGATTTAAAATTTCAAGAATTCTTTTTTCAGGAATAAATTCTTTTAAACTTTTACCTAGTTGGGTTAAGGCCCACAAAGCAGCATCAGGTTGTCTGCCAAATGAGTATCTACCATTATAATCAAAATATGCTGCTGTGAAATTTGGGTTTGCAAACTCTACAAAACGCCAAGGGCCATAATCAAAGACCTCTCCAGTTACATTGAAATTATCTGTATTTAATACCCCATGGACAAAGCCAGCTATAATTATTTTACCCATTGTGTCAGCAATTTTTTTTACAGTTTCTAAAAAAATATCTTCTGCTAAAATTTCAATTTTAGATTTACTATTAATATTTAAGAAATAATTCTTAGCTAAATGATATAATAAAATTTCTATGTTTTCTTTTTGATTTAAATACGCAAGTCTTTGGAAGGTACCAATTCTAATATGTCCGTTACAACGTCTTACCAGCACTGCAGATCTTGTAGGTGATGGCTCATCACTTCTGTCAAGCTTTTCAAAAGTTTCTATGATGGAAAGTGTTTGACTAGTATTTACCCCTAATGCAGACAAAAACTCAGTAGCTAATAATTCACGAACAGCGCCTTTTAGTGTTAACCTCCCATCGCCGTTCCTACTATACTTTGTCTGTCCAGAACCTTTTGTACCTAAATCCCAAAGAATATTATTTTTAGCTAAAATTTGACATAACAAAAAACCTCTTCCATCTCCAAGATCTGGATTATATTGTCCAAATTGATGTCCATGATATTTTAAAACTAAAGGTTTATGACAAACTTTAGGAAACTTTAAAAACTTTCCAAAGTGATCTATCCATTGATCATTAGTTAATTGATCCAAACCAATTAGTTTACTTGCCCTATTATTTCTAAACCTTAGTTTATGATCAGGAAATGTTGCCGGGACACCTAAATCAAAAAAACTATCACCCAAACTATAATGTTTATCTATGAATATTGGATGATTTTTCATTAATTATAAAAACCTAACTTTATCTAAAAAGCTTGTCTTTCAATTTATTTTGCAGATTATCATAAAGATCTGATACTTGTTCAGCGTATCCATTGTAAATAATTGTTGGAATTCTTTCTTCTTTACCTAATTGTTGCTCTGTTGCCTGAGACCACCTAGGGTGTGAAACATTAGGGTTAACATTTGCCCAAAAACCGTATTCTTTAGGAGCAAGTTTTTCCCACATGCCAATAGGCCTTTCTTTAACAAAACTGATTTTTACTATAGATTTTATTGACTTAAATCCATATTTCCATGGAAGAACTAACCTAAAAGGAGCTCCATTTTGATTTGGTAATTCTTTACCGTATATTCCTGTTGCCATGAAACTAAGTTCATTAGTTGCTTCTTCTATCGTGATAGCTTCTTGATATGGCCAAGGATACCATTTTTGTTTTTGTCCAGGTGCTACATCTGGATTATAGAAAGTTTCAAATTTTACAAACCTAGCATCAGAATTTGGTTCAACAAGAGATATGATTTTATTCAATGGAAAACCTGCCCAAGGGACCGTCATAGACCATGCTTCTACACACCTAAAACGGTAAACTCGTTCTTCTATCCCACCTATCTTTTTAATTAAATCATTTATATCTATTTTTAGAGGTTTATTAACCAAACCATCGATGCTTAACAACCAAGGCTTAGTTTTCAGTTTAGACGCTTTTCTCCAAATATTTTTATTAGATCCAAACTCATAAAAATTTGTATAAGTAGTTGCATATTTCTCTTTTGTTAATTCTCTATTAACATTATAAATTTTATTTACTGGCGGAGGGTAGAAAGAGTTGGCTGAACCATATACAGAATAGGGCAAAAAACTTGACCCTGCAAAAACTAAAGAGCTACTTGCTAATTTCTTAAGAATTTCTCTTCTTTTTATAAATTCTCTTTCACCAGTAATATCATTTTGACTTAAAGACCATGCCTTTTTTATATGAATGAATGACAAATAAAACTCCCAAATTTGTTAAGATAAACTTAAAACTGCTCTTTCAATTCTATCCATGGCCTCTTTGAGTAAATCTAAACTTGTCGCGTAAGAAACTCTAAAATAAGGCTCTAAACCAAATGCGGCTCCAGGAACTGCAGCAACTTCGGCTTCATCTAAAAGCCATTCAACAACTTCGGAGTCATTATTTAAAATTTTTCCATCTTTTGTTTTTTTTCCTAACAAACCTTCAACATTTGGATAAGCATAAAAGGCTCCTTTAGGCATTATACAATTTATTCCAGGGATGGAGTTAAGTTTATTAACTACGAAATGCCTTCTTTCGTCAAACGCATCAAGACATGGTTTCAGAAAGTCTTTACTTCCTCCAATACCAGCCATTGCAGCATGTTGTGAAATTGAAGAAGGGTTAGAAGTTGACTGCCCTTGAATTTTAATCATAGCTTTAATTAGTTTCTCAGGACCAGCAGCATATCCAATCCGCCATCCTGTCATACAATAGCTTTTTGAAACACCGTTGACAGTTAATGTCCTGTCCTTAAGGTCAGGTGCAACTTGTGCAAAAGTAAAAAATTTATAATTATCGTATACAATATACTCATAAATATCATCAGTCATGACGTGTAAGTTTTCATGTTTTCTAACAACACTAGCTATATTCTCTAGCTCTTCTTTACTATAACAAGATCCCGTTGGGTTAGATGGACTATTTAAAATTAACCATTTACTATTTTTTGTTACAACTTTTTCTAAAGCTTCTGCAGTTAATTTAAAATCTGTCTTAGATGAACAATTAACTATTATTGGTTTTCCGCCTGCAAGCAATGTCATATCTGGGTATGAAACCCAATATGGTGCTGGAATAATGACTTCGTCAATTTCATTTAAAGAGCTAACTAAAGCATTATATAAAATTTGCTTTCCTCCAGTTCCAACAATAATGTCATTAATGGTATAATTTAAATCGTTGTCTTTCTTAAATTTATCAACAATACATTGCCTAAGTTCAGGAGTACCTTCAATATTTGTATATTTTGTATAACCTTTATTAATAGCATCTATAGCCGCGTCTTTAACGTGCTTAGGAGTATCAAAATCAGGTTCTCCAGAAGAGAGCCCTATTACTTTTTTTCCTTCTCTTTTAAGCTGTGCTGCTTTGGCAGTAATGACCATTGTCGCAGATGGCTTTATTCTTTTCAAATTTTCGGAAATAAACGACATAACCTAACTCCATATATTTTTTATTTCCTAGATCTACTACAAAACAAAATGTTTAAAAATCTTTTTTGTTAATAATTAAGTTATTTTTTGGTATAGGATAAATTTTAATCTTTCTGTAAAACATGTAAAATATGAATAACTTAGAAAATTTAGTTTATAAGAATGTTACTAATTCTAGTTTTTCATTAGAATCTAATTTTATACCTACTGGAGATCAACCAAAAGCAATTGAAGAACTAATTACAGGAATAAAAAACAAAGAGAAAGATCAGGTTCTTCTTGGGGTAACCGGATCAGGTAAAACTTTTACTATGGCTCATGTAATTAATTCCTTAAATAGACCCTCCTTAATTATGGCTCCCAACAAGACACTTGCAGCACAACTATATGGAGAAATGAAGGATTTTTTTCCTAACAATGCTGTTGAATATTTTGTTTCGTATTATGACTATTATCAACCAGAGGCTTACGTTCCTCGATCAGATACATATATAGAAAAGGAATCGAGTATCAACGATCAAATTGATAGAATGCGACACTCTGCAACCAGAGCTCTTCTTGAGAGGCAAGATGTTATTATAATTGCTTCTGTATCATGTATTTATGGTATTGGGTCAGTCGAAACATACTCTAAAATGATCGTAAATTTAAAAATAGGTGAAGAAGTTTCTCGTCAAAAATTACTACGACAATTTACAGAACTTCAATACACGCGAAATGACATGTCTTTTGTTAGAGGCACATTTAGAGTTAGAGGCGATAGCATTGAGATTTTTCCAGCTCATTTAGAATCCATTGCTTGGCGAATAACATTATTCGGCGATGAAATAGAAGAAATTTATGAGGTTGATGCTTTAACAGGTGAAAAATTAGCAAAATTGAAGACTGTAAAAATATATGCAAATTCTCATTATGTTACTCCAAGACCCACCTTAAACGAAGCTATAAAATCAATAAAAGAAGAATTAAAAGTTCATTTAGAAATTCTTTATAAAAATAACAAATTAGTTGAAGCACAAAGATTAGAACAAAGAACTAACTTTGATATAGAAATGATGTTAGCTGCCGGTACTTGTCCGGGTATTGAAAACTACAGTAGATATTTATCAGGAAGAAACCCAGGAGAGCCACCCCCTACTCTTTTTGAATATTTGCCAGATAATGCATTAGTTTTTACAGATGAAAGCCATATCACTGTGAGTCAAATAGGTGCAATGTACAAAGGCGATTTTCGAAGAAAATCAACATTATCAGAATATGGATTTAGATTACCTTCATGTTTAGATAATAGACCTCTGAAATTTGAAGAATGGGAGGCTTTTAGGCCACAGACAATTCACGTCTCAGCCACACCAGGAGATTGGGAGTTAAATAAAACTAATGGTGTTTTCATTGAACAAGCCCTGAGGCCAACAGGTTTGGTAGATCCAGAAATAATAATTAGACCAACTAAAACACAGGTAGATGACCTTATTTATGAAACAAAAGAACAATCAAAAAAAGGAAATAGAGTTTTAATTACAACACTAACAAAAAAAATGGCCGAGGCATTGAGTGAGTATATGTTTGAGGCAGGCTTGAAAGTTAGATATATCCACTCTGATGTGGATACACTTGAACGTATCGAAATAATAAGAGATTTAAGACTAGGAGTGTTTGACGCTTTAATTGGTATTAACCTTCTTCGCGAAGGCCTTGATATACCAGAATGTGCACTAGTTGCTATCCTTGATGCTGATAAAGAAGGCTACTTGCGTTCAAAAACATCACTTATCCAAACTATTGGGAGAGCTGCAAGGCATGTGGAAGGCAAAGTGGTACTCTATGCTGATACAATTACTGGATCTATGAAGTACGCAATTGATGAAACTGAAAGAAGAAGAAGAAAACAAATTGAATATAATAAAACAAATAACATAACTCCCAAAACTGTAATAAGTAAAATCTCAGATATCCTTGCTGAGTTGAACAATAATGAAGAAAATCAAAAAAATAAAAAATCTAATCAGACAGGAAAAACTATAAAACAATCTATAGAAGAACTTGAAATAGAAATGGATAAAGCAGCCAGCAACCTTGAATTTGAGGAAGCTGCTAAGATAAGAGATGAAATTAAAAAGTTAAAGCAAAAAGAATTAGGCTTAATGATTGTTCCAAAAGAAAATAATAGAAAATAATTTAAATTTATTAAGTAAACTTGATATCACTATATAAATTCAAATACGAAGTAAATTATATGATCAATAAAAGCAAATCTCTTAGTAATGGAATTCAAGTAATTAAAGATGAGTTATTAACCATCCCTAGTAAGCCTGGTGTTTATCAAATGATAGGTGCTAATGAAGAAAACCTATATATTGGTAAAGCTAAAAATCTTAAAAATAGAATAGTTTTTTATACCCAGCCCAAAAGATTAAATTCAAGATTGACTTACATGGTATCTAATACCATGAAGATGGAAATAATTATTACTGCTTCTGAAATGGAAGCTTTGTTATTAGAATCTAATTTAATTAAAAAATATGAGCCAACATTCAACATATTACTTAAAGATGATAAAAGTTTTAGCTCAATTTTTTTTAATTTAACTCATCCATTTCCGCAAATATCTTCTCATCGTGGTGTCAGAAAAATTAAAGGGGATTATTTTGGTCCATTTGTTTCTAAAACAACAGTTCAAAAAACAATAGAAACACTTCAAAAAACATTTTTACTAAGGACATGTAATGACAATATTTTTAAAACAAGAAAAAGACCTTGTTTACAATTCCAAATCAAACGCTGTAGTGCACCATGTGTTAATTTGATATCAAAAAAAAATTATAATGAAAGCATCTTGGAAGCAAAAAGATTTTTAACTGGTGATTCAAATAAAATAAAACAAAAATTAATTGAACAAATGTATGATGCTTCAGATAAGCAAAACTTTGAGGCAGCCTCTATTTTCAGAAATAGAATAAAAGCTTTAACAGAAGTAACAGCCACTCAAAATATTAATATACAAAACCTTAAAAACGTTGATTTACTGGCTTTAAAAAAATTAGACAATAAGGTGGTTATTCAAATGTCTATTATAAGAAATGGTCATCATTATGGTTCAAAGTCATATTTCCCAAATATTGGAAAGAATGGCATTGATGTAAATGAAGACGAAATTATGCAAGCTTTTATTTGTCAGTTTTTTGATAAAAATATTCCAGCTGAAAATATACTAGTTAACCAGAATCCTAAAGAAAGAAAATTAATTGAAGAATTATTATTTAGAAAACATAATTTTAAAATAAGTATTCAAGTTCCACAAAGAGGTAAAAAATTAGATTTAATAAATTCAGTAGTAAAAAATGCTGAAGAAAACCTTAACAGGAAAATTTATGAAAAATCTTCTAATCGAGAAAATCTTATAAAATTAAAAACAATCTTCAACTTAAAAAAACAAATAAAAAAAATTGAGGTATATGATAACTCTCATCATCAAGGCAAAGCTCCTATAGGTGCAATGATAGCCTTTAACGAAGATGGTTTTATGAAATCAATGTATAGACGTTATAATATAAATTCTAATTATAATAAAAAAACGGCAGCTAAACAAAACGAATTTCAAAATAATAACGATTATTTAATGATGGAGGAGGTTCTTAGAAGACGACTTATAGGGAAAAACTCTTCTAATTATCCAGATTTAATAATTATAGATGGTGGAAAAGGGCATCTAAATATAGCCTTATCAGTTCTTGAAAATTTGAAAATCGATAACATTGAAGTTCTAGCAATTTCTAAAGGAATAAAAAGAGATAGTGGAAGAGAAAATTTTTATACTCAAGGCATAGATAAATTTAGTTTTGATAAAAATAACGCTACATTATTCTTTCTCCAAAAATTAAGAGATGAAGTACATAGGTTTGCGATAGCAGGACATAGATTAAAAAGTAAAAAAATAATTTTTAAAAACCCACTAGACGAAATAGAAGGTATTGGTTCAAAAAGGAAGAGAGCACTACTTAATGAATTTGGTTCTGCAAAAGCAGTTAAAACAGCTAGCCTCAGAGACTTGAGTAAGGTTGAAGGGATTAATGAGTCAATCGCAAAAAAAATATTTAATTTTTTTAACTAATCATAAATACTTAAATACAATTTAATTTTCTCTTGTATAATGAAAATAAATCAAGGCTAATAAATGTCCAATAATAATATAAAAAAAGCTATACCAAATGGACTAACTTTATTCAGATGTTTAACTTCAATTTTATTACCAGTTCTTATCATATATGGAGGAGAAACTGGTGCAATAATTGCGGCTCCTTTACTTATTGTTGCAGGCTTAAGTGATTATTTTGATGGCTTTTATGCTAGAAAATATAATGTAATATCTGTTTTAGGACAAATTTTAGATCCTGTAGCTGATAAACTTTTGGTAATAGGTGTTATATTGGCTCTAGCAAGTGAAAACCTATTAGATTTTTATTTTGGATTTATTCCTGCTTTAATAATTGTTTTGAGAGAAATTTTAATAACTGGCATTAGAGAAAGCACATCCTCTTATAATTTTTCTTTAAAAGTTTCACTCTTAGCAAAGTGGAAAACCACTATTCAATTGTTTGCTTGCGGAAGCTTCTTAGTTTGGAGAATGAATGAATTTTTTTATAACATCGACTTTTTAGGAATCATTTCGTATACTTTACTTTGGTTAGCCGCCATTATTACCCTCATAACGGGGTTTCAATATATTATGAGCGTGATCATGTTTTTTAAAAAAAGTAATGAGAATTTGTAATGGTTATAAAGTATTTTTCGTGGATAAAAGAACATATTGGTAAATCTGAAGAAAGAATAGAACTTCCAGTTAATGTATCAACTATAGAAGAATTGATGTTATATCTAGAAAACTTGAATGATAAATATAAGTTAGCATTCAAAAAAAAAGATCTTATCAAAATTGCAATCAATAAATCTTATTCGTCTATTGATGACAAAATAAATAACAATGATGAGATAGCATTTTTCCCACCAGTTACTGGTGGATAAATGAATAAAAAATTTCCCAAAGTTTATATAAAAATTCAGTATGAAGACTTTGATGTTTCAAAAGAGACCCAAAAACTTCATCACAATCTAACTGGTGCAATAGTTAACTTTGTAGGTTTAGTTAGAGGTCATAATGAAAATGATAGTGAGCAAATAAGCTCAATGACACTTGAACATTATCCTGGAATGACGGAAGCTGAAATAGATAAAATTGTTCAAAAAAGTATTAAAAAATGGGATCTTACAGGTATTACGGTAATTCATAGAGTAGGTAAATTATTTGTCTCTGATCAAATTGTATTTGTAGGGGTATCCTCAATGCATAGGCAAAATGCTTTTGATGCATGTAATTTTATTATGGATTGGTTAAAAACTAAAGCTCCATTTTGGAAGGTTGAGGAGAACAATAATCATAGAAGCTGGGTTTCATCCAGACAATCTGATCAGGAAGCAACTAAAAAATGGGAAAGTTAAATTTCTCTTAATGATTATTAACTAACTCAGAATAAGCTCTTGTTAGTTTAAAGCAGAGATCTCCAGGTTTGAACTTATAGTCTCCAATTGATTGAACCGGTGTAACCTCTGCTGCTGTTCCTGTTAAAAAACATTCTTCTGCATCAGCCATTTCTTCAGGCATTATTTTTCTTTCAACAATGTCAACACCATGATCTTTAGCAATTTTCATAACAGTCCTTCTTGTTATTCCATCAAGAAAACAATCGGCTAAAGGAGTATGGAGTTTGCCATCAGGCATTTTAAAAAATATATTTGCACCAGTTGCTTCTGCAATCTGACCTCTATAATCAAGCATAAGGGCATCACTATACCCTTTCGCTTCTGCCTCATGCTTAGAAAGTGTACAGATCATATAAAGCCCTGCTGCTTTAGCGTGTACTGGTCCACATTCAGGACTAGGCCTTCTCCATTTAGCAATATCGAGTTTAATCCCTTGCATTTTTTGATCAGGATCAAAATAACTTGGCCATTCCCAAACAGCAATAGCTACATTAATTTTTGTAGACTGAGCAGATACAGCCATCATCTCACTCCCCCTCCAAACAACGGGCCTTACATAAGCGTCTGAAAGAGAGTTTTTTTTCAAAAGAGTGTTTTTTGCTTCTAATATTTCTTTTTGTGAGAATGGTATTTGCATATCAAGTGACTTAGCTGAATAAAACAATCTCTCAGTATGTTTTTCACTCTCAAAGATTTTGCCATTATATGCTCTTTCACCTTCAAAAACACAACTTGCATAATGTAATCCATGATTTAACACATGAACTCCAGCATCTTTCCAATCTACATAATCACCGTTGTGCCAAACGTACCCATCACGGTTATCGAATGATAAGCTAACCAATAAGTTTTCCTCCAATATTTTTATCTATTTTATAATCCACATTATTATTAAATAATCAAATACTAAGAAATAAGTTTTGTATTTAATAAAGTAATTTAGTAATTTGATATTTATAAAATTTAATTAATGATTAACATTTTAACTAGGGTAAATGCCTTATATTTACTAAATGAATAATTTAGACCTTAAAAAATTTAACTTTCATCTTCTGATCATTGATGATGATCAAAAAATTAGATTATTGTTAAAAAAATTTTTAGAAAATAATGGATTTAGAGTTTCTGATGCTGAAAACACAGATGAAGCAAAAAAAATCATGGAAAGCTTAATCTTTGATTTGCTGGTAGTTGATATTATGATGCCAGGACAAAATGGTTTAGATTTCTTAAAAGAAATAAGGCAAACAAGTGAAATCCCAATACTTATGCTAACTGCAATGTCAGATCCAGAAGATAGGCTTGATGGCCTTGAAATTGGCGCTGATGATTATATGACAAAACCATTTGAACCAAGAGAGCTTTTACTTAGAATACAAAATATTCTAAAAAGATTTACATCCAATGCTATTGAAAGAGCTAATAATGATGAAACTAATTTTGGTCCTTTTTCTTTTAATTTAAAATCTTCTAACTTGTATAAAAATAAAATTCCTGTCCATTTAACAACATCCGAACAAAAATTGTTGAACTGTTTTTGCAAGGCACCTAATAAACCTTTTTCAAGAGAAGATATTAAAAATGAACTTGGAGGAAATATAGAAAATAGATCAATTGACGTGGCTATTGCAAGAATAAGACGCAAAATAGAAATTGATCAGAGATATCCAATATATTTGCAAACTGTTAGAGGTATAGGTTGGATGCTACAAACGCATAGTGAAAAGATTAATCAATATAATTTATAAAGAAGTATAAAGCATGAGATTAAGAGACATAACACCCAAAAGTCTTTTTGGAAGAATGTTAGCAATAATACTCGTGCCAATAATCCTTGTTCAAATTATATCTGTATCAATATTTTATGAAAGACATTGGGACTGGGTATCCAGACACATGTCAAAGAATTTGGCAAAAGATTTAGGATTATTAATTGATGAACTTGGGAATGAACCTTCTAAAGACCAAAGAGCATTATCAGCAATTAGAGCAAGACAATATTTTGATATAATATTTTATTGGTTAGAAGGAGGGATCTTACAACCCAATCAAATAATTGAACCTCAATTTAAAAACTTTCGAAATTCCTTACAAGCCAGAATTAAAGAGCCTTTCTATCTTTCAACAATAGAGAATTCTAGACAGTTTTACGTGGATATACAATTAGGTAACGGAATAGTTAGAATGAATATAGATAATAAAAGATTATTCGTTCCTACTGGTATAACTTTTATTATGTGGTCTATTGGTGCTTCGGTAATACTTTTCTCTATTGCAATCATATTTTTAAGAGGTCAAGTTAGGCCTATATTAAGATTAGCAAATGCAGCTAGGCAAATTGGCTTTGGAAGAGATGTAGATAGTTTTAGTATAGAAGGAGCTACTGAAGTTAGAATTGCTGGAAGAGCTTTTCAAGCAATGAGACATAGAATAAACAAACAAATTTCTGAAAGAACCTCACTCTTAGCAGGTGTTAGCCATGATTTAAAAACTCCATTAACAAGAATGAGGTTACAACTTGCCGTTATAGAAATAGAAGATGATACTAAAATTGAATTTGAAAAGGAATTATTAGAACTAGAAGAAATGATCGATGGTTATTTAGAGTTTGCGAGGGATGATAGAGAAGAACAAATGGTTGATGCAAGTCTTTTCAAATTATTACAGCAAGCATCAATAACATCAGATCCAAGTGGTGATAAAATAAATATACTTCCACCAAACGATAATATTCCTATTTTCCCTATTCAGGTACAATCAATCAGAAGAGCATTAACAAACCTATTAACCAATGCGATAAGATACGCAGGTAAAGCAACAGCTCAGATACAAATATTTGATGATCACAGCGAGATAATAATTGATGACAATGGCCCAGGCATACCTAGAGACAAAAGAGCAGAAGTTATATTGCCATTCACTAGATTAGAAAATTCAAGAAATAGTAAAACTGGAGGTACAGGACTTGGATTATCAATAGCAAAAAATTCGGCTTTGAACCATGGTGGTGAATTAATACTCGAAGACAGCCCACTTGGAGGGTTGAGAGTGCGTTTGCTTCTTCCTTTATGACTCTTTTTTTAAAAACCCTATCAAAAATCCAAAATCTTCAATTTCAGTAAGATATTTATCAATAAACCTAACAGTAGTATCAACATCCTGGGCTTCATCTTCTAGAAATTTTTCAAGTCCTTTTATGAAAACAAAATTTAAAGCTACAGATTTAATATTCTGCAAAAAACAATTCTGATTTTCTTCTACTAATTTCAATAGATTAATCATAAAAGAATAATTTTCTTTTAAAAGTTTAAAAAAAATATTTATTCTCTTATCTAAATCGTGGCTTAGGATTTGTATAGCAGTTTTGTTTTTTAAAAATTTTTCAAATCTTAATGTAATACCTTCTAAAATTTTATCGTAAATAGTTGAAACATCATCATCTTGAATTTCATTTTTAAGTTCCTCTAAGACTTCACTATCAACCTTTGAAATGAAAAGTTTTAAAAAGAAAAAATCTTCATTGAAATTGGTAGGTATAATTTTTTTTGCTTTTTCATAAGAGATTTTACTAGCTACACATAATTCATCTAAAGTGATATTGTATGTAGATGTTTTACTTAGAATTGAAAAATATGTTTCACATAATTTTAACTCTATTTCTTTATCATTTAATTCCATAACATTTTTAACCACTTTTATTTAAAGCTAGAGCTCTTTTTTTTGCATTTTTAATAGTGGAGTTCAATAATGGATACAATCCAATTTCCATAGATTCAAGAATTTCAAGTCCCGCTTCAGTTGTCCCACCTGGGCTAGTTACATTTTTTTTAAGTTTTTCAGCGTCTATATTTGATACTTCAAGAAGTCTAGATGAACCTATTAGAGTTTCTAATGCTAAAGTCCTAGCATCTTGTTCTTGTAATCCATTTTCTTTACCAATTTTAGACAAAACTTCTACCAAGTAAAATATATAAGCTGGACCTGAACCAGAAATTGCAGTTACAACATCCATTAAATCTTCTGAAGAAAGATAAATTACTTTTCCAAAAGCCCTTAGTAAGTCATTGGTATTTTCAACATCATTCTCTGAAAGATTATTTGTTTTACTATATGCAGTAATCCCAAATCCGATAGACGCCGGTAAATTTGGCATCGTTCTGACCATCTTTATATTTCTACCAATTTGGGATTGAAACCAAGAAAGTGATAAACCTGCTGCAATAGAAATGAAAAGAATATTGTTAATATTAAATTTAAAAAAAGAGTCAATTGTTTCTTTCATTTGTTGTGGTTTTACAGCTAAAAAAAAGATGTCACCACTCTTAATCTCAACTAATTCATTTAACTTATTTATATTTTCAAAGGCTTTAAAACCATCATCACCAGCCACTTTTCTTAAAGAGGAAACTTTTTCAATTACAAAAAAGTTAAAATTTAATTTTTTTAACATCCACCCTTTTGCAATTGATGAACCCATTTTTCCATATCCAAAAAGGATGATATTCTTCATAATTTTTATTACCTTATTTTATCCAATCTCTACTATGTATGTTTAAGCATTTCCTTCAATATTTAAAAACAAAAGCTCAAAAGCATTTTGTTCCATTCTTTCTCCATATACCAAATTATGAATAGCCAAAGCAAATTTATGAAACAACTGATTTGTTTGAGATAAATTATAATCACAAAAATATATTAAACAGTTTTTAGTAGGTTTTTTTTCTGAAAAAGTTTGAATAGTTTTAAATTTAATTTTTTTATCTAAAAAATCATAAAAAAAATAACCATTTTGAGAAATTTTATTAATATAATTTATTATTTCATACAAATCATAGGTTTTATTTTCTGGTAATTGAAAATCTAAAATATAAACAAAATTGATTAATTTATCACTCACATTTAATTTCAAATAATAATCAGCTATTTCACCTTTAAAGCAGAAATCATAGTTATGCATATTACTTCGATTTTGAAACCAACTATATTTTAAAAAAATATTACTAATGTCTTCGGAAAAGATTATACTTTTTAAATTTTGAGTCATTTTACAACATATAGTACAATAAATAGATATTTTAAATACTTTATACTATATATTGTTGTACTTAAACTAATACTTACTTACTAGTTTTTGTTTTTTTTCTTTCTAATTTTGCTTTTAAAAGATTGAATTCAGCATTTAATTTTTCATGCCTATCAAGCAAGGCTTCAAAATCTTCTCTACTTACAATACCTTGAGTATTTATAAATTTCTCAAACCTACTTTTTATTATATTATCAATCTCATTTTTTAAATCTGAGAACGTCGATAAAGCACCATTAATAATAGACGCCGTATCTTTTAAAAAAAAATTGTTTCTTTTCATTTATATTCCTCTAATGGATTTCGACTTATATTAAGGTATAATTAATAGTAAAATATGTATATCTTAAATTATTTAAATAAATGAAACAATATAGTAACCAATGCTCGAATTTCCAAATATTAATCCGGTAGCTGTAGACTTAGGCGTAATTAAAATACGATGGTATGCATTATCATATATTGTCGGTATCCTTCTAAGTTGGTTTTTAATTTTAAAAATAATAAAGATAAAAAAAATTGATCTTAATTCCAAAGAAATAAGTGACTTAGTTAGCAATTGTATGATTGGAATAATAATTGGTGGTCGGTTAGGGTATGTGTTTTTCTATAATCCAGAGTATTATTCTAATAATTTATTAGAAATTTTTAAAATTTGGAACGGTGGTATGTCTTTCCATGGTGGGTTTATTGGAGTAATTTTTGCCGTTATTTACTCAAGTAAATTATTTAAAATACCTATTCTTACTTTTGCAGACTTAATTGCTATAGTTGCTCCTGTAGGTTTGTTTTTTGGTCGTTTAGCGAATTTCATCAATGGAGAACTTTTTGGAAGAACAACAAATCACTCCTTTGGTATTATTTTTCCAAATGGTGGTGATGTACCAAGACACCCTAGTCAACTTTATGAAGCTTTTTTCGAAGGAATAGTCCTATTTATTATTTTATGGGTCATGATGCATATATTTGACCTCTTAAAAAAACCAGGAATAATAACAAGTTTATTTATATTTTTATATGGTGTATTTCGTTTTTTTATAGAATTTTTTAGAGAACCTGATCAACATATTGGACTATTGTATTTTGAGTTTTCAATGGGACAGATTTTATCTCTTCCTATGATTTTAATAGGTTTGTATTTTTCAATTATTTTCTACAATAAAGGTAAATATTAAAAATTGAGATTTGTTATGTTTATTAAAGATTTTTTATGGCTATAGATAGACTATTACACAAGCTTTTAGACCAAGATTGTCTCAAATACGGTTTTTTTACAAGAAATGGGGGGGTATCTGAGAGCCCTTTTAACTCACTAAATTGTAGTTTAAGAGTTAATGATAAATTAAATAATGTCCAAGAAAATTTAAGATTAATTAGCGAAGAGCTTCAATTAGATAAAATAATTAAATTAAACCAGATACACTCATCAGATGTCCATACTGTTATCCACCCAGACGATTATAGTAAATTGATACATGCAGATGGATTAGTAACTAATTTAAAAGGTATTGGCTTGTCAATACTAGGAGCAGATTGTGCTCCTATTTTATTTTATGACAAAGTGTCTAAAACTATCGGAGCTTGTCATGCGGGCTGGCGAGGAGCAATAAATAATATTGTTGAAGCTACAATTTTATCTATGGAAAATATTGGAGCTAACAGAAAAAATATTATAAGTATTATTGGTCCCACAATACAAAAAAATTCATACATAGTAAAAGATGATGTTGCAAAAATTGTAAAGAAAACTCCTTTTTACCAGATCAATAATTCTGTTTTATTTTCGATTTCAAAAAATGAATATTTCTTTGATCTCCCTTTGCTCCTTAAAGAAAGTCTTAAACATGCAAAGGTAGAAGAAATTGGTGATATAAACATTGATACATACCAATCTTCTCATTTATTCTTTAGTCACAGGAGAACTTTTCATGAAAGGCTATCTTCACCACCTTCAACGGGACGACAAATTTCAGTTATAGGAATGCTAAAAGAGTAGTCAAATGCCTCATCTAATTATTTTTTTTATAGTTATAATTTTAGGAATGTTTATTTTAATTTTTATTTAAAATAAGATTATTTTTTCAAATTTATCTTGCTAAAAGTTAAACAAGACTGCTATTAAATATTTTTAAATCTTAGGGTAAAAATTATGAAAATACTCTCATGCAATTCTAATGTTGATCTTGCAAAAAGTATTTCTAAAAACCTAAATTCACAACTCATTAAAGCTGAAGTTAAAAGATTTTCTGATATGGAAGTTTTTGTTGAAGTTCAGGAAAATGTTAGAGGCGAGGATATGTTTGTTATTCAGTCAACATCTTATCCTGCCAATGATAATCTTATGGAACTTCTAGTTTCCTTAGATGCTTTAAGAAGAGCTAGTGCCAGAAGAATTACAGCTGTGATTCCTTATTATGGATATGCTAGACAAGACAGAAAATCAGGACCCAGAACCCCTATATCCGCAAAGTTAGTGGCTAACTTAATAACCAAAGCTGGTGCTGACAGAATCCTAACAATGGATCTCCATGCAGGCCAGATACAAGGTTTTTTTGATATACCCACAGATAACTTATTTGCTGCTCCAGTTTTTGTTAAAGATATTGAAGAAAAATATGAAGGGAAACCATTAGTGATTGTTTCTCCAGATGTAGGTGGCGTTGTTAGAGCAAGAGCAATAGCAAGACGAATTAATGCAAACTTAGCAATAATAGATAAAAGGAGAGAAAAAGCGGGATCTTCTGAAGTTATGAATATTATAGGAGATGTTAAAAATCATCATTGTATAATTGTAGACGATATAATAGATTCAGGTGGTACTATTTGTAATGCAGCACAAGCATTAATAGATGTTGGTGCTTTAAGCGTCGATTCCTATGTAACACATGGCGTTTTATCGGGTTCAGCCGTAACTAATATTAGCAACTCCCCTTTGAACTCTCTAGTAACAACAGATTCTATAAAAGCAACTGAAGCTGTAAAAATGACAAGTAATATTAGGCAAATTTCAATTGCACCAATTATAGGTGAAGCCATACGTCGTGTTCATATGGAACAATCTGTTTCAAGTCTTTTTGAATAAATTTTATATTATTTTCTTTATATTTTTTAATTATGAGGTTATGTATTCTGTATTCTTTTGCACCCCTGGAGGCAAAGATTATTACAAGGAGAACATTTAATGGAAACTATTGAATTTAAAGCAGAAGCTCGTAGTCAGGTTGGTAAGGGGTCTGCCAGAGCTGCTAGACGTGCAGGTTTAGTACCTGCAGTGATTTATGGGAACAAACAACCTGCAGTACCTATTACTATCAATGCAAACAAATGGCGGCAATTAATGAACAAGCCAGGCATTTTTAGTCAACTTATGAATATTGAAGTTAACAGTGAAAAATATTTTGTATTACCACGTGATATTCAACAACACCCTGTTTCAGAAGAGGCAGAACACGTAGATTTTTTAAGGGTTACTAATAATGCTACTGTTGCAGTTGGTATTAACGTTGAATTTATTAACGAGGATAAGTGTACAGGATTAAAACTAGGTGGCGTACTGAACGTGGTTAGAGCACAAGTGGAACTAAATTGCCCTGCAATTTCAATACCTGAAAAACTTACCGTTGATTTAGAAGGTCTAAATGTAGGTCATACTATTCATATTAGTGCAATAAAGCTTCCTGAAGGATGTACACCAACAATCACAGATAGAGACTTCACAGTAGCTACTATCGCTGCTCCTAGAGGTGGATTAGGTGACAGCGAAGAGGAAGATTCAACTGAAGAAGAAACAGAAGATAAAGAAGAAAATAAGAGTGATAGTTAGTAATAACTATCACAAAAAAATATTTTAGCTTTCAAAATGTTTCTAATTGTTGGCCTTGGTAATCCAGGAAAATCTTATATAAATAATAGACATAATGTAGGGTATAAAGTTATTGATACACTAAGTGACTTATATCATTCGTCAGTGTTTTCAAAAAAATTTAAATCTGAGTTTTTAAAATTAGAAGTTAATAAAAATATAATATTTTTGCAAAAACCTACAACTTATATGAACAACTCTGGTCTTGCTGTAAAAGAAATTAAAGATTTTTATAATATACCGCTTAGTAAAATATATGTAATTCATGATGAAATTGACCTTGACCAAGGAAGAATAAAAGTAAAGGTTGGTGGAGGACATAATGGTCATAATGGTTTGAAGAGTATAGATCAATTTATTGGTAAAGATTATAATAGAATAAGAGTTGGAATATCCAGACCTTCAAAACTTTACGAAAATAAAATTGAAGAGAATATTTCTGGATGGGTTTTATCAGATTTCACCTCTAACGATAAAATTAGTTGGCTTAATGCAACATTAAAAAAATTAAGTAATGAAATTAATCTATTAATAACAAATGAAACAGAAAAATTGAATTTTAACTAAGGAAATTCTTATGGGATTTAAATGTGGAATAGTTGGTTTACCAAATGTAGGTAAATCTACATTGTTCAATGCTCTAACAGAAACAGCAACAGCAGAAGCTGCAAATTATCCATTTTGTACAATTGAGCCTAATACCGGCATTGTAGCTGTACCAGACAAAAGATTAAAAAAATTATCTGAGTTAGCTAATTCTCAAAAAGTAATTCCTGCACAAATGCAATTTGTAGATATTGCAGGTCTAGTTAGCGGTGCTAGTAAAGGAGAAGGTTTAGGAAATAAATTTCTATCACATATTCGTGAAGTTGATGCTATTATTCATGTTCTAAGATGTTTTGAAGATACTGAAATAACTCATGTAGAAAATACTATTGATCCTTTAAGAGACTCAGAAATAATTGAAACAGAGCTTATGTTAGCTGACTTAGATAGCTTAGACAAACAAATACAAAATCTTTCTAAAAAAGCCAAATCGAATGACCCAGATGCCAAAAAAGATTTGGCATTAATGCAAAATTTACATGTTTTATTATCAGATGGTAAACCTATTAGATCAGCTGACTTTGATAAAGATAAGTTAAAAAAAATTAAAACATTTAACCTCTTAACATCAAAACCAGTTTTATATGTATGTAATGTTAGTGAAGAAGACGCTGTCTTAGGTAATAAATTTAGCAAAATTATTTTTGATAAAGCAATCCAAGAAAATTGTGTAAGCGTAATAATTTCAGGGGCTATTGAATCTGAAATTGCATTATTAAATGATGAAGAAAAAAATGAATTTCTTGCAGATCTTAACCTCAAGGAATCCGGTTTAAATAGACTAATAAGAAAAGGTTTTGATTTACTTGGTTTACTAACATTTTTTACAATTGGACCAAAAGAAGCAAGAGCATGGACATTGAAAAAAGATTCAACTGCTCCTGAAGCAGCAGGTGCCATACATACAGATTTTCAAAAAGGTTTCATCAGAGCTGAGACCATTTCTTATGATGACTATTTAAATTATAAGAGTGAGCAAGCAGTCAAGGATTCTGGTAGAATGAGAGTTGAAGGTTCTGACTATGTAGTACAAGATGGAGATATTTTTCATTTTAGATTCAATGTTTAGATGGAGGCAAAATGAGTGAATTTTTAGAACTTAAATCGATAGATGACCATAAATTTTCTGCTTATCTTTCCCAACCAATAGATAAACCAATAGGTGGCCTTGTAATTTTACAAGAAATTTTTGGCGTTAATACTCATATACAAGAAATAACTAATTTTTTTTCTGATAAAGGTTATTTAACTGTTGCTCCATCCTTATTTGATAGAAGTGAACGAAATGTCGCTCTTGGTTATGATGAAGATAGTATTAGCAAGGGCAGAAATTTAAAGAGTTTATGTGATAAGAATGCGCTTAAAGATATAGATGCAGCAATTTCTCTAGTTTCTTCTGCTGGCAAGGTAGGTGTAATAGGTTATTGTTGGGGAGGATCATTGTCATGGCGTATTGCTTGTAAAAACACTAATTTATCAGCAGCTGTTTGTTACTATGGGGGTGATATACCTAATCTAAAAGAACTGAAACCTAAATGTAATGTAATGACTCATTTTGGAGAGTTAGATCAAGGAATACCTATAGCTAATGTTAGAATTTTTAAAGAAGCAAACCCAGAAGTTCTTACATATACTTACCCTGCCGACCATGGATTTAATTGTAATCACAGAAGACAATATAATGAGGTAAGCTCGAAAGTTGCACTAGATAGAACGCTTAAGTTTTTGAAAAAAAATCTCTCTTAATTATTTATTTTTTATTGGGGCCCATATTTGTTTCATTGCGAAATATGATAACAAAGTAAGCAGTAATAAAAATAAAATAACAGAAATGCCTAGTCTTTTCCTATCTTCCATTTCTGGTTCAGATGCCCAAGCAAGAAAGGCTGTAACATCTTTTGCCATTTGTTCAGGAGTTGCTTTAGTACCATCAGCATATTCAACTCCATCATCGTAAAGAGGTTGAGGCATTCCAATTAAATTTCCAGAATAATATTTATTATAATACATTCCATCTGGAACTTTTTTTTCTGCAGGTGCATCCACATATCCAGTCAAGAGTGCATGTAAATAATTCGCACCATCAGGTCGTGCCTTTACAATCAAGGATAAATCTGGAGGATAAGCACCTCCATTAGCTGCTCTTGCTGCCTTGTCATTTGGGTAAGGTGATACAAATCTATCACTAGGTCTAGCTGGTCTCTCGACAATCTCACCCTCATCATTAATGGTGTTAACGTTATTCTCGGATGCAAAAGCTTTTATTTCATCATCATTGTATCCAATTGCTTTTAGATTTCTGTAAGCCAACAACCTTAACCCATGACATCCTGAACATACTTCTTTATATACTTGAAGGCCTCTTTGTTGCGATGCACGATCAAAAGTGCCAGTTATACCCGAAAAAGACCATTTTTGTTTTGGATAATCTATTTTTTCACCAGCCGAAAACGCAACAAAAGGAGTTAATAAAAAAACTATCAATAAAAATAATTTATAACTTATACTAGGAAATGATTTTAAGAATCGAATTAACATCTATTTCTTCTCCCTAGCCGCAAATGCTGAGGCTGTTGACCCTCCACTTAAAACAGGTTCTGATATAGAAATTGGTAAAGGTTTAGTTTTTTCAATGTAAGGAAGTAAAGGAAACAAAACTAAGAAATGGAAAAAATAATATGCCGTGGCTATTCTAGATAGCGTTACATAAATACCCTCTGCAGGCATAGCTCCTAAATAACCTAATAAAATACAATCTAGTAAAAGTATCCAGAAGAATATTTTAAATATTGGCCTGAATTGTGATGACCTTACTGGTGATCTATCTAGCCATGGCAAAACAAATAAAACGGCAATTGCACCAAACATAAAAAGTACTCCACCAAGCTTATCAGGAATTGCTCTTAAAATAGCGTAAAAAGGTAGAAAATACCACTCAGGTACAATATGAGCAGGAGTAACCATTGGGTTAGCTTCAATATAGTTATCTGGATGCCCCATGAAATTAGGAAAGAAAAATACAGCTGCTGCAAAAAGTGATAAAAATACACTTAATCCAAACAAATCTTTAATCGTATAATAAGGGCTAAATGGAATGGTATCTTGAGTTCCTTTTACATCAATTCCAATTGGATTGTTTGAACCAAATCGATGTAGCGCGACCAAGTGAAGTATCACAACGCCAACTATCACAAAAGGTAAAACAAAATGAAGCGAAAAAAATCTATTTAAAGTTGAGTTATCAACAGAAAATCCTCCCCATAACCATGTGACTATGCTTTCGCCAACAACAGGGATGGCTGAAAACAAGTTAGTAATAACAGTCGCACCCCAAAAACTCATTTGACCCCATGGTAAAACGTATCCCATAAAAGCAGTTGCCATCATTAGTAGTAATATTAAAACCCCTAATATCCACAGCAATTCTCGTGGTGCTTTATATGATCCATAATACAATCCTCTAAAAATATGTATGTAAACAACAATAAAGAAAAAGCTTGCTCCATTCATATGAATATATCTTATGAGCCAACCATGGTTAACGTCCCTCATAATTCTTTCTACAGAATCAAATGCATAATCTACATGAGCTGTATAATTCATTGACAAAACAATTCCAGTTACAATCATAGTTACTAAAGCGAAACCAGCTAAAGAACCGAAGTTCCAAAAATAGTTTAGGTTTTTGGGTGTTGGGTAATGATTTAACTCATGATCCATAAATGAGAAAATAGGTAATCGGTGATCAATCCATTTTACTACTGGGTTTTTAAATTTAGACTTTGACAACTATAACTCCTAAAATAAAATTTAACCGATTTTGATAATATTATCTGACAAGAACTCATATGAAGGAACCTCTAGGTTAGTTGGTGCCGGTCCTTTTCTAATTCTGCCAGAATGATCATAATGAGATCCATGACAAGGACAGAACCATCCACCATACTGTCCTTTTACATCACCAGACTTTTGACCAAGTGGCACACAGCCCAGGTGAGTGCAAACGCCAACTAAAACAATAAATTTTTCGTTAGCAACCCTTTCTTCATCAGTTTCAGGATGTCTCATATCATCTAAAGAAACTTCTTTAGCTAGCTTGATTTCCTCAGGCGTTCTGTGACGTACAAATACAGGCTTACCTCTCCAGGTTACTGTTATAGATTGACCTTCTTCAAGCGAGGATAAATCTACCTCTGTTGACGCTAACGCTAAAGTATCAGCTGCTGGATTCATTTGATCAATCAAGGGCCAAGCAACTGAAGCCGCACCAATACCTGCCATAGCGTAGGTTGATACAATCAAAAAATCTCTTTTGCCCTCATTTTTACTACTTTGTGAATTTGATTTTGTAGACATGAATATTCCTGTAGAATGTTATAATTTATATAAACATTCTTTCAAAAAAATTCTAGTCTTTTTCTACTATAAATATATTTTTTTAAAAATTATATGAATGACTAAATAGTTTTAATTTTTATAATATTTATTATTATTACCAACTTACATTTGGAGGCAAACTCATTAGAACTGCTTCAGTATTTCCACCGGTTTTCAACCCAAATATTGTACCTCTATCATATAAAAGATTAAACTCAACGTACCTTCCTCTTTTTATTAACTGAGCTTGTCTGTCTTGAGCATTAAATTTAGTTTCAAAACGGTTTTTTATAATTTGAGAATATGATGACAAAAAGGCTTTGCCGACATCCTTAATAAAAGCAAAATCTTCATCCCAATTATCATTATACAAATAGTCAAAAAAAATGCCACCAACACCCCTCGCTTCATCTCTATGTGGCAAATAAAAATATTCATCACACCATTTTTTAAACTGAGGGTAATATGATTGATGATATTTATCACAAGCATCTTTAAAGCTCTTGTGGAATAATTCTTTTGATTCTGTATCTTCAAAAATAGGTGTGAGATCTCCACCACCACCAAACCACATTTTTTGATTTTTTCCTTCACCAGTTATAAGAAACCGTGTGTTCATATGAGCAGCAGGAACGTATGGATTAAACATATGAGATACAACAGAGATGCCTGAAGCCCAAAACTTCCCATCTTCTTCAGCGCCTGGTATTTGCCCTCTAAACTCTTCTGAAAACTCCCCATAAACTGTAGAAATATTGACACCTACTTTCTCAAAAACATTACCCTTCATGATAGAAATAACACCACCACCACCACCCTCTCTTTCCCATTCTTTTCTTGAAAAGGATATGTTATTATCTTTTGTGGGTGTATTTTCAATTATTTCAAATGATTTACATATTTCATCTCTAAGATGAACAAACCATCTTGTTGCCTCTTTTTTTTTAGAATTTATTTTTTCTGATGTATTGATAGATTTTTGTTTCTTCAATTTCTTGAGCATTTCTAATTTAACATTCATATCTAGTTATTTCTTCCAAGTAAGTTACTGGCAAAATTTAAAAGAGCCTGTTTTGAAAATTTGAAATTATGTTTAACCCA
>ERZ807291.2037-NODE-2037-length-31462-cov-10.119082_pt1 | contig 31462 bp, 39 predicted proteins | sample MGYA00521257_ERZ807291 | MGnify/ENA primary metagenome ERZ807291 (study PRJEB31413, sample SAMN03169783) | marine metagenome | biome: Marine; feature: Water; material: Subsurface seawater | place: North Sea | collected 2011-04-28 | depth 1 m m ...
ATGTCTGCTGTGATCGCAAGATTGGATACAAAATGATTAGTAGCACTGTCGTAGGTAAATGTTGCTGAACCATCTGTTCCTAAATCTAATATAATGCCGCCGCCATTTGATGCTGCCGCATTTGTGCTTCCGCTACCTAAAATTAAATTTAAGTCGTCAATTTCAACTGTAGTGCTATTGATTGTAGTTGTTGTACCATCTACTTGCAAGTTACCTGCAATAACAACTGTACCAGTATTATCACCTACTGCTGCTGGATCGATTGTAAAAGTTTCCGGGCCAGCTAGATAGCCGCTTGTTACAATATTTCCCGCAGATCCACTGGACAAATAAGAAGCAACACGATTTTCAGTATAGTATAAGTTAGTACCTTCAGTTAAATCTGTTGTAGTACTTGAACTTTCATCGATCAATGTATGCCAAGAGCCGCTGTGAGAAAAATAACCTTTTCCCTCGGCATGAACGTGTGCAAACATGCCATGATATGTATTTGCATCAGGCAAGTCAGCAACAGTTGGGTATACGTTGGCAAACAATACACGATTGCCATTCATGTCTAAATCAAATCCAGTTACAGCATTTCTAGCACGAACGTCTGTGAAATATAAATTTGATACACCTTCTGTTAAGTCGTCTGTACTAGACAATCCGCCAGTAGAGTTAAAAATAATTTGTTTTGGATCTGTTGTTGCATCAGTTTCAATTGTAACGCCATTGCCTGCAACAAACTCAATTGTATCGAGACCGTATGCAACTAAGTCTTCTTGACCGTCAACTTGCCAAGTTTTAAATGTGCTGTTCATCCCAACTTTAACAGCGCCAGCGCCCAAGTCTGTTAAGTCAAATCCACTGTCGACATCAAATCTAATAGCACTAATGGGATCAAACTCATTGGTAATATTATTGTCGCTGTCGACTAAACTAATAGACAAATCATTAAATGCTAGTTCGCCTGAGCCGTCACTGACCAAATATTGATTGTCTGTTGCATTATCTAATAAATTAGCTAATTTAGAAAGTTTCCTGTTAATGCTCATAATTCTCTACACCCGATATATTAACAGTATTTATCGTTTAGATAACTGCATTATTAGGATAAGAAACTCCCGCACCCCATACTATTCTCACGGCTCCGGGTTGTCCGGCTGCGCCGCTGTTGCCGGAATCATCTTCAGCGCCTGAGCCGCCTCCGCCATATGAAGGACTTTGTCCAACTCCGTTCCAAACATCAACAGATCCGGGAAACCCGCCTAGGTTGTTCGATGATACCCCAGCGCCACTAGTTCCTTCGCCATATAGGCCGACGCCTCCGCCTTGGTATCTTGATCCGTATAATGAAGAAGGTTCGCCATTGACCCCTCCGGCGCCGCCGCCGCCGCCTCCTGATCCAGATGTGCTAATGTTGCCATTGTACGTCGTTCCTTGACCGCCGTTGCCTGAATATCCGGCTGCGCCGCCGCCGCCACCTCCGGCGTTACCGTTGGCACCGCCTCCGCCCCTGCCACCGGTGCCGCCGCCATATGCAAATGCAGTTGAAGTCCCAAAGCCGCCCAACGACAAACCAATACTGTTGTAGCTGCCTCTATTGCCACCGGTGGCAGCTATTAGCGTATTGCGGTTGCTGTCCGATATGGCTGAACGGCCGCCATTAGCAGCATTATTTGAGCCTGCAATAGTACCTCCGGCACCACCGGCACCGACTTCAACTGTGTATGTTTGGCCCGGTGAAGTACTGAAGTTTGCCCACGCTAATCCACCGCCGGCACCACCGCCGCCAGAAAATCCATCCGGAGATTTAGTAGACACATTTCCGCCGCCGCCAGCGCCAATGAGAACTACACTAAGTTGTGTTACTCCGGACGGTACTGTAAAGGTATAGGAGCCTGGAACGTCGTAGATTTGCTCACCGGATTGAACACCAGTGTATGCTATACTAAACTGTTGATCAACAAAATTTCCACCAACATCGGTAGCTCGTATAGTGAATGTATATGTAATAGGATCGTCGCCCGACGGAGCAGTACCTGATATTCGACCACTGCTAGATAATGTAGTGTTGGGCGGCAAACTTCCCAATGTAAGAGCGTATGTTATGGTACTCCCGTCTGGATCGATAGCATTAACTTGACTTTCGATGGTATTATTCGGTTCTACTGTTAGAATTGTTCCGCTTGGTGTTTGCCAATATGGCAGTGCTCCAGTTGAAATAATATTAGTAATTTCCGTACTGGCAGCGCCAAACTCGTATTTTATTCCCAATGGCCCGTTGGCCACAGTAAAGTCTTTAGGAGTGGTTGCAGTTATTTCACTTGAACTTAAAAACGTTGTAGTACCAGCAGTCCAGTAACTATCGTCCGAATCTTTAAAAAGTATATTTGCACCAGATTTTAAATTGCCGCCTCTGATAGTAAATGTAGTACCTGTATTACCATCAAACTCTGTAGGCGATACACTGATTATAATAGGGCCCGATAACAGCCCATCTGCGTCATTTAATTCATTTACGTCACGTGGTATTTCAGGAGGAACAAACTGAAACTCGCCTGTAGTATTATCATAATCAATTGCTCCGTCACCTGCTGGAACGGCGTTTGCTGTAACACTTAAATCGCCTAATGCAATTGCAGTATTGTTTGCATTTGTCCAGTACTGTGCAGTATCGTCCCAGGTCAATACTTGCCCGTCGGCTAGTTCAGGTAATTGTTGTTCGTCAGTTTGAATAGTTACATTATCTAAGTCTTCAATTGCTGTGGGAATAGAAGGAGTATCAGTTAAATCATCGTAACTGCCAGACGTAGCTACTGTTGCTAAACTAGCGGAAGTTGCATACGGAGATAAGTCGGGTTTTGTTAGTGTAAACACACCACTGGAGTTGTTATATAATAAGTTACCCGCACCACTTGGTTCTGTGTTTACAGTCACACTTAAATCATCTAATGCAATGCCCGAATTGTCTGCACGTGGAACCCATTGACTGCTGGCATTGTTCCATTTTAAAACTTGTCCGTCCGTAGGAGTACTAGCTGCTACATCAGTTAAATCATCCAATGCTAGACTAACGTCAGTTACAAAGCTATCTAAATCAGGCGGTGTATATGTAAACACACCAGATGTGCTATTGTAAGATAAACCGCCAGCGCCGCTCGCAGCGCCCGCTGTGCCAACACTAATGTCTGCTTTAGTAATAAACTCACTGATATCCGGTGGCGTATACGTAAATACACCAGTTGTATTATTATAAGACAATGTTGGCGTATCAGTTGCGTCTTGTGTACTAATACTAAAAGCAGTTAGATCAATACCGCCTGAGTTAGACACAGATTCCCATCGGCCAGCAAATGCATTATACTGTAGTATTTCTCCGTCAGATGCTCCAGTTGTATCGACGTCGGTTAATGCTGTAATACTTTGTGGAATACTGGGTTTATTGATAAGATCTGCATATTCTCCGCTAAACGTACTGTAAGAACTTAAATCTGGTTTAGTAAATGTAAATACACCTGTTGCACCATTGTAGCTTAATCCGCCCGCACCTGAATTTGTTGCGCTAGTGTCTACGCTAAAGCTACCTAGGCCAATTTTATCTGCAAAGCTAAAAGTACCTTGTCCGCTTGTTACAAGAACTTGTCCCTGAGATCCGTCGGTGATGTTTAAGTCTAGTAATGTTTCTGGAATATCTGCAACTATTTGTGCGCCTGCAGGCAAGTTGACACTGCCGTCTTGGTTTGCTGTAATTTCTGCGCCGTCTAAAAATAAACTGCCTGCGATATGCAAATTCTTCCACTGTTGCGTTGTGGTACCAATATTATATGTATCATCTGCGCTTGGAATAATATTTGTAATTAAGTTGGTGAGATTTAAGCCACTGCCGTCTAACAATAATTCCCAAATTCCTTTTGACTCAGACCAAATATACGTCTTAGTACCTAATACGTACTCTTGACCGTCAACTGGGTTTAATGGAAAACTTGCTGGCATTATTTCTTGTCCTATAAATTAGCTGTTAACTATATTTATATTATGTCCAATACTGTATTCTTGTACTGCCACCGGTGCCACCGCCACCGCCGCCAGTTGACACGCCAAGTGTACTTTTTGGGTCAAGTGGAACAAATGCAAAACTATTTGTAACAAATAAAGTTTCATCAGCAAACGGTTCATTTTGTACTGCAGTGCTGTTATAAGGCAATACTATAAGTTCTTCACTGTCTTGATCTAAGTCAATAAAATTAGCAGGAGTAACTGCAAATTCTACTGTGGTTTGCAAAGGACCGGTTTCAACCGATTCTCGAGCTATAGCAAGATGAGTCTTTTTGACACCAATGGTAAATTCAGGATCTACGTCTATAAAATAGAAATCGTTAGTTCCGTACAGTATCGGACTTTGTATATCAGAAGTTTCTACTGCAGTGCTGTTATACGGCAGTACTGTAAGTTCGTCACTTTCTGAATCTAACTCAACAAAATTAGCAGGAGTAACTGCAAACGTTAAGACAGTTTGCAGTGATCCCTCAACAGCACTTGGCTCAGTTGTAAACTGTTCAACGGTGTCTGCTGTTTGTATTAATAATGTATCATTAACACTGTCATATGCCACAATTTAATCCTAACTTAGTTTAGTTTAACTGCCCATATACCACGAGCAATGTGAAACAACATGTATTTTTCAGTGTCAACTGCTACAATACTTCTATGCAAACCTTCTTGTTCATATGTATTCAAATAGCGATTCCACCCGCCAATCTTAATACCTTTACAACTCCTTGCATTCCAGCCAGTTAGTGGCGACATAAATGTTACATCTGTTAGACTGGTACGATCAAACCCTTTTTCGTCCCATCCTGACTTGAAATACTGGACGGACGTAGGGTGTGCTGGTGAGCCTGCGATGTTGCGATATGCGGGACCAATTGGAATAGCATATGACTGCATCACTGAGGTTTGGGATGTATTACTGTAATTTATCATCCAATCAACCGTTTCGCCGTATCTGGCACCGTATGATTCATCTTGATGACCTATTCCATATGCGCTAATATTGTGATAATCGCCGTATGTGTAGCTATAGCCATACGATCCACTGTCTTGATTTGATGAGTGCTGAAAAAATCCGCCAACTGGGAAGTGCGGGCTGCCTGCAGTTTGTTCCCAGTCAGTAGCATAAGTTAAATCACTTACTCCTAATATACCACGCCTAGATTTTGTTCGATGACTCGATGAGCCCTGATCAGGTGCATGCTCTTTAAAAACCCAAATATATTCTTGAGTTACTGATACATACCACGTGTGTCGATCTGCTTCACTGTCACCAGCTTTTGAAAGATATTGAAGGCCTACATCGGCATTGGTGGTGTTGCCGCTAGCATTCAAAAGACGTGACGATTCTAAAGCACCAGTCGAACTTAATTGTCCTGCACGAAATGTAAAGTTATTATAATCGTTGCCGGCGACATATTGATGATACATATGAAAAACTTTTTTCTCTGCTTTTGGATGCACTGATGTTTTTGGTGTATCAGCTTCTATTGCAAAAATCGTCTGGCTGGTTGTTCCAACTGAACCATCTCCGTCGACAGTTTCTCCAGGTGTCCAGTCAGTAAGTGTAGTATTAATTGTCCAGCCGCCTGCAACACTATTATCTAAAACTTCCCATTCGGCAACTCTCGACGGCAGCGGATTTGCAGGGTCAGTTCCAGCTGGTGCAGTTGCAGCTTGCAATATTGCTGCTTTAAGGCCTACAATCCCGAAGCTGCTGGTGGTCGGTCTAAATTTTACAAACATGTTATACTCCTCCTATGAGTTTCGGAACAAGATAGTTGGCAACCAATGACTGGTCGGTGACGGAAGTGGCGCCTGTTTTATGCATTGGAAGACTCATATAATCTATAGTATTATACGTAATTAAATCGCCGCCCTGTGCTAAATCATCTGTAGTTCTATACAAGTAAGGTATTTTTCCAAAACTCGACATTGACAGATCACTACCTCCTCTAGTTGGAACGACAAAGACTGGTGTTAAAAAATGTCCGTCTCCGCTTGTAATTTTTCCTGGACTTTGCGGAATCATCGGAGCAGGAAACATTGACGGTACATAATTGTCATAAGAAATCGATCCCCCTGTGAACCCTGTTTCGTTTCGTTGTGTATCATCTGTGTGAATATTGCCACTAACCGTCATATAGTGACTGCGTCCCCACCAAACAGATTGGTGACTGGCTTGTCCTGACCGTATGTCTTGTACATCGTTAGCAAAAAACATCTGAGGACTAGCATCAGTGTTTAATCCGTATGCATAAGTATCTGCTGCGCTGTCTTCGAAATCAAACACGCCACCAGTCATTAATCGATCGCCTTCGTATATTTGAATAACAAACCAATATGCACTTGCAAAAATAAGTATACGGTCATAGCCATTATGAATTCCGCCATTGGGTTGTCCGCTGCCGGCATCTGCTGTCCAATAAGTGCCTCGGTTAGACTCAGAACTGAGAACATAGCTGTCACTGCTAGTTTTCATATCAAAGTGCGGTCTATCATTGTGTGCGTTCCAATAAAGCCCAACTATACTAGCAGGATTATAACTTGCTGTGTCATCTCTGTTGTGATGATATTTACGAAATCTAAAATCATTGACGCCGTTATATACTGGTTCATATAAATCAGTGGCGGTCGTTCCCCATGAAACAGACCCGTGAATTTCTGAAAGTTCTTTGTTACAATATCCGGACGTAAAATTGGCAGGATCAGTTATAGTGCCGTTAATTGCTTGAAACAGGTCAGACATTACGGCATCGCCTTCTGCGGTGCTGCTGACTTGTGTTTTGTCAAATTCATATCTTATAAACATTTTATTCTACTGCCTCCGATTCATCATCAGTTAGTATTGTTTCTAACCCTTCAGTTAAATACCCGTTGGGATCATCAACGACTATTTCAGTATCAGGATCGTCTTCTATTGCAAAAACAACTGCTCTATTGAACTTATGCTTGACCAAAACATTTCCAGTGCCAAACATTTCAGCATATGGCTTTTTAAAATAATCTGCTGTTTTCATTTCGTGCATAACTACTGCATTGGTGATTTCGTAGTCTAACCCGAATAATTCTTTTGCAGCTTGTATTAATTCTGCACTTGATTTCATTGCTTATCTCCGCTTTTCGTTAATACTATTTATTAGTTTTTAATATAAGTGATAACAACATTTAAGTCTTCAGCAATAGTAGTTGACCCAATACTTGTAACATCTACTGTTAAATAGTCGTCTGGTCCCATTGTTATACTTAAATCAGTTAATTCACGTTTTGTAGCATTTGCTCCCAGTGACAAATCTTGGTTTGTAGTTCCTTCACTGTCTACTTTTTTCATAATGATTCCTACTAGATCATCTGCTGCAACCGCAAGTCTCACAACTATATTTGTAATTGTAATATCTTCATTTGCATACCAGCGTTCTGTTCCTGTAATCGTTTGTAGTTCACCGGGCTGATACAGTGTTGTTCTATATTCGTCTTTGACTTCTGAGACAACATCCGCCGGGCCTGTACCGTCAATTAATTCCGTTTTCAATCCGCCTGCAGTATCAATTGAAAGGCGTGCACGATTGTCACCGGATCCAATTACAATGCTTTCTAAATTAACATCGCCGTCTTCATTGCTTGTAATTTCTGCAGTGCCCAGTGTAATACTGTTTCCGCTTAGATATAAATCTCTAAAACGCTGCGAAGGTGCTCCTAAATCATACGCAATATCAGTTGCAGGTGTAATATTGGATTCGATATTAGTTAAACTATCAATGTAACCTTGATCATTGATGGTTCTTAATACAGCACTTTGAAATTCAGGCTGATCGTTGTAATATGCGACCATATCACTGAGAATAAATCTTTCTCCGTTAAACACAATACAAGCACTGGAAGGCAATGCAGGCTTTTGCTGAACCTGTAGTGCAGTAACGTGACTTTCTTGCGAGTGTTGAAAGTACACTTCTGTTATTTTGTCTTCGCCAGTTCCCGTTTGTATTACTTCGACGTCACGTATTGTGATTGCTCCTCGCATAGGACTGTGATTACCGCATTGATAATAAAGTGTGTCGGGAGCGTCAACGGGCACTGCGAATGTAATGGTTCCCGATTCAGTACGTGATCCAGTTACGCCTGTGGTATACTCACCAACGTATTGTCCACTTGCAAAGTTATCACCATTGTCTGTTGTAAAGTAAAATGGATGTCCAGTTGCGTCAACTTCAAAGGTATATGTACTTCCTCGATATATAGGCCCAACTGTTGGGTTTGTGCCTTCTAGTGTAGCGTGGTGGCCCATAGCTTGTTGTGCAGCGGTTGCACCAAACAAATAAGCGCCAGCGCCATCATTTGTAACACCATATGCTGCGCCCGAAGGTTGCACAAGTGTAACGTCTGCGCTGTCAAAATCTTCCGGCACAGTCCATGTTATAACTTCGGCTTCGACTGTTTGTCCTGTAAACGGACTTAATCTATCTTCGATAGTTTTAACAAATCCCGGTACTAAGTTTTCTGTTCCTGTGCCTTCTATGGATTTTAAATGGCCTTTGTGTGCCTGTGTCATTGACCCTTGCAAAGTATATGCAAAGTTAATAAATGTATATGTACTGCCACGATATAATGGTATACTCGCTTCGTTACTGTTTTCGACTGTTACACGATCATAAAGTAAATTTGCTTCCCATGACCAAAGCCACGCCGGATTGCCGCCGGCGCCCGGTGCATGAACGTTGAGTACTAAATTTTCTATTGGTCTAATTAAATTAAATTCAAAGCCATTTAGCACTAGACTAGAACTTAATTCTATGTTATTACTAGTGTCAGTTGAAATAGTCTGATCGCCTAGTGTAATAGTATTTCCGCTTAGAAATAAGTCTTTAAATCTATTTGTAGCACTGCCTAAGTCGTAGGTAATGTCTGTGTCTGGAATTATATCTGTTGTCAAACTTGCTAAGTTAACATTACTAATACTTGTTCCAGACTGTACAGTCCATACGCCTGGTATAGCATTATACTGATAAGTTACGTTATTTGCTACAAATGTATCACCGTCTGCTGGACTTGCTGGAAAATTAATCGCCATTATAAAAACCTTTATTTACACGTGTATTTATTTGAGACAAAACTATGGAACCTGACTTTGCGTAGGAGTTACTGTTCCAGTAGTAGTTAAGGTACGTCCCGTACTTGAGTTATCCACAATAGTAGAATTTTGCGCAGTCAAAAGAACTGTTCCGGGGATGTCTGCTAGGTCGCCTGAAGGCGCAGAGAAGTTACTAGTATAAACCGCTGTGCCTTTAACAAGGCGAATATTAGAAAGATACCCATCAAATTGGTAGGCAGCATTGCTATAGACCGAAGCAATAGAAAACGGCTGGCTTTGCGTTCCAAGGTCTATCGCTAATGTGGTGCTTGCTAATTGCTGTACACCATCCACATAGATGTACACCGTATTGCCATTGCGAACAACGGCTATATGATGCCAAGTGTTTAGGCTAATGGCGCCTGCTGGAGTTGCTTGGTTTATATTCGCCGCCCCATTCCCATAATATGGATCAATAGCTTGGTTTTGATCAATCCAGATCGAAAGACCCTGGTTACCACTATAGCTTTGGTCATATAGAAGAACCCAGTCATTTACAGTCTGGTAGTGCCACCATTCTAAGGTATAATCACCCGTCCCCAAACCAAAATCGGTGCTGGTGGCGGCGGTTACATAGTTATTACTGCCACTGTCGGGGAACTGGAGACTCCATAATACCTCGGGTTGCTCCGCTATCAGACTGCCTTTAAAAATATACGCCTTACCAGAACTAGTACCGTTAGCTTCATCTTCACCAATAGCTCCAATTATAATATACTCTCCGGACATGCTTACAGCTAGACCAAAATTATCAGATACCGGTGTGTCATAATCATTGGGATTAGCTATACTGTGCAGCAATGTGCCAGTCGTCACATCATAAACATATGCATAACCGTAGCTAATACCTAAAGGTCCATCTTCGGCAAACGCAGTAATTACAGCAAAGTTACCATCCATAGCGGCATATTGTCCGAATCTATCGACGGCGCCAGTATCATATGCATTCGGGTTCTTTAATGTGTGTAGTAATGCTCCGGTAGTTACATTGAAAATATATGCATATCCCTCCGATGCCCCTGCAAAATCGTCACTAGTTTCTTGAATGGTAGTGAATATTCCATAATCTCCAGACAAACATACTTGTGCCCCAATCTTATCGTTTTGTTCAGGACCGTGTGGATTAGGGTTAGCCAATGAACGAATTAAGGCTCCGGTAGTCACATTGTAGATATATACTGCGCCGACAGAAGTCTCATTTGCAGAATTACGTTCATTTTGTGCTGAAACGATAGCATAATTACCATCTATATCAACACGGTAACCAAAATTAGCATTTGCTGTTACATAAGTACCCGGATTATCTAATGTGTGTAGTAATGCTCCGGTGGTTACATTAAAAATATATGCTTTCCCTTGCCCAAGACCTACAGCATCATCTTCGGTATAAGCCCCAACAATTGCGTAATTACCTGATATTGCTACAGCATTACCAAATCTATCTTGAAGAGCTGTATTGTAGGCATTAGGATTAGACAGTGTGTGTAATAATGCTCCGGTGGTTACATTAAAAATATATGCATTTCCCGATGTTGCATTGCCATCTCCGTCTGACTCATTCAGAGAACCTACAATAAGATAATCGCCGTCCATGTCAACATAATCATGTGCCGCACCAAAAGCGGTCGATCCTGCCAAACTAGGATTAGGATTAGATATTGTACGAAGCAATGTTCCGGTAGTCACATTGTAGATATATATTTTGCCTGTATTGGTATAGCCAGCTTCATCTTCGCCAGTCGCAACAATTGCAGCAAGATCGCCGGACTGAGCAATAGCACCGCCGAAGGAGTCGGATGTCACTGTATCATATGAATTTGGATTATCTAATGTTTGTGTAAGCGTAATAGCATCAAAGCTGGCTCCAAAAGATAATGTAAAGGCACTAACCGCACTGACAACACCAGTTGCTCCGTCAGTAACACTGAACGTGATACTAAATTCTCCGGCATTAGCAGTATCTGTACTTGGCGTGATGGTGAACACATTATCTGCTTGAGATACTGTAGCTGTACTACCAAGAGATCCAGTAGTAACTGCATAACTCCAGGTGAGAGGGAATCCATCTGGATCTGTTGATATCGCTGTAATTACAGTTGCCGTTCCATCACTAGCTAACGCATATTCAGATTCGACACCAGAAATTGCGGTAGGTTGAGAGTTTTCAAGTGTTGCAACTAAATACCAACCAGCACCATTATATAAGTACAATTTATTATTTGATTGTACAAATGCTTGATCGCCGGTAGTCATGCCTGTAGCTGCAATAAGTGCTGTCATGTCATCGTAAGTTGTTGTTCCGCCTCCGCCACCACCGCCGGTTACTGGTACAAAATCTCCTGCACTGCTTGAAATAGCAAGCCATATATTTTTTTCAGCATTATAACGATACTGTGTACCGCCATTGTTGTAAATGTCATCGTTTGCAGGTGCTTCTGGAAATTGAATTGCCATGTTTGATCCTTATGCCTGTGATTCTGTCCAAGTAATTTTGCCACTAACGAACAACGGTGCCGCTCCACTAATAGTCGACGTATCCTGTGGCTGAATTGCAATTGTAATCAAGTCAGGTCCACTTGGGAAAATACTATCTCCGCCTAAAATACTGTTACCCATGTCGATCAGTTCGCCTAGTTCAATGTCAAGTGAACCAACTGATACTTTAGTACTGTAAACAATTGTACCTTGTTGAATTTCGTCTGCAGGGTCATGTCTAATAATTTCACTCAAACTCGGTGACTGCACTTTTTCAAAGTTCAAGTTACTTGGCAATCCGTTTAGAATAACATATGCTTCCAAGTCTTGGTTAGTTGTAATACCTGCTCGACGCAGTGTCAACTGCATTCGGTTAATAATGTCACGTTCGCCTACCGCACCTGTTACGCCGCTGTCAACACTGGGTGCCAATCTCAAACTTACTAGTGGAATTGGACGTGTAAGGTCAATTGGAGTTGTTTCACCAATTGTGAACGTAGCACCTGTAGCGATTGTAGCATTTTCAGGGTCAACAGTTGTTCCAGGGAAACTTGTGTAAACTTTACTGTCTGTGCCATTAACAACCACCTGCGCAATATATGTACCTTCTGGAATATTAGTGTTACTATCATCACGGATCAGTGTACCAACTGTTTGGCTTTGCGCTACACTTTCGCTTACTGGTATTGCATATACATAAACACGCTGATTGTTAAGTGTAATTTGTTCGAAAATCGTATTCGCACTACTTGTAAATGTACTGCTACTACCGTTAGTAAATGCAAATGGATTACTACTACTTGAGAACAAGTATGCTTTGTCGTCGTCGAATGTACCATCCATGATCACCGAAGTACCAAAGTGGAACAGTGTTGGCGCAGTATTGGGACTACTACCATTTTCGATTTCATAACGCCCAGGCAAGTTACCAGAACGGAAGTAACTTTCCAATAGCTTGTTATTGTGAATAAATTCGTGCACATACTTGACGTGTCCGTTTTGATCTTTAAAGCCAAATCTGATTTTACCTGCGCCATACCAACTGTAGTCTGCATAACACATTTGAATTTTATTAATATCTAGTACATACCCGTGCGGTCCTGAACCGTCACATGGATCGATACTCCAGTCTGCTTGTTTTACTTTAACGTCAACTGTTTTTGTTAGTTTAACATTAGATGCGCTTATGCCTTTGTATGCAGGTTGTACTACTAAGCGTCTGTCAGAACTAACTTCTACTACACGATATGTTTGTCCTCTAACAACAATATTATTACCATAGTCTAGCTGTGTTGTAAAACTAGTATTACTGCCTGTTATTACTTGACTTCCTTGTTCGGTATTCACAACACCACTAAGTTGTAGAGTACTACTGCGTCTCACACAATGAATATCAGTACCGTCATATTCCAAAAAGAAGCCGTTTTGATCGTCGAACATTCCTGCACGAACATAACTGTCTCTCCAGTTCAGTCTATTAAAGCTAGGAGTTCCTGCTGCTTTTGTTTGTAACGGAGCGTTGTCCACTGTGTACTGGAATTCATACGGACTAGGAACACTTGTAATAGTATGAATTCCTGTGTATTCGTCTTCGCCAATTGAAATTTCTGCGTCGAAAATTTGTATTTGTTCTCCTACAGACAAGTTATGCAACGTTTGTGTATTTGCAATAATAGTAGTACCATCTGCAATTAAACTGTTAAGTATTTTTGTTGGGCTAAAGTTAATAGCAAAACTATTCTGAATACCTTTACCTGACTGATAGCGGAAATATTTACGAGTTTGTCTGGTTACTCTGCAGTTCGGACTTGTTCCTGCTGTAATATCAATGCCGCCATCAAACGGTTTATGTAAACTATAACCATCAGGGCGAGGTATAGCTTGCGTTGTAAAATAATAATCAGAATCTACAATTGCTTGAGGTACAGGTTCTCTTAGTTCCATACGTTCGTTTGTTAGAACTTTGTTAACAATAAATTTCTGCATAAATCCTTGACAGACAACCCAAAACTCATCTAGTCTTTTATAGTCACTTAGGAAAGTAGTACCGTTACCTTGGATAATATCCAAACCGTTAATAGTACTTGTTGAAACAGTACCGTTTCCTAATACAGATTTAACAATATTTGCTGTACTGATTCTGTGATCTCCTGCTTCTGCTGATATAGGAAGTCGAGACCCGTTCACTGCATCGATATAGCCTTGTGCTAGTGCAATTTCTGTAGTGTTAATTACAATTGCATACACATCTGTGATTTCCGTAGTATCGTACATTTCAATTGCACCATTTAGTGCTGTGTAGTTTAACTTCTCTCCTGTTACCAAGTTGTGTATGCTACCTAGCGAAATTACATTAGTACCTGCATTAATTTCTACTCCAGTAAAATCATAATTTCTAACAGGTATTTCAAAGTCTGTTTCTAATGTCATGCTATTGCTTAGTGGAACATCGGTTACGTCGTAGATACCGTCATACGCACCGACAATACTTTGTGCAGCAAACGAACTACTTCCGGTTCCCGGATTTAATACATTAACTGTACCGGCTTGACCATTGACCACAAAGTAAATTTCCCAGTAGTTATTCATATCGGGAAATGGCGTGCCAAAATATCTAAAATACCCATCGTTAATAACATTGTTTGTTGCATCGGCTGTTACTGTAAATCCTTGTGTGCCACCGCCGATATCTTTAAGTACGGTACTTATATCCTTAGGAGACCATGTATCGTCTCTTTGCCATACATTTGTTCTAGATCCTCTGACACCTACGTCAAACGTATAACCGTCTTCCAATGTAATAGTAACAAATTCGTTTTGATTGTTAAAGTTACCTCTGTACCATACTTCAGTAATTGTAGCTGTAGTTGGATCTGTAAGTTCCAGTGGTGTTTCAATATCTATATCAAAATTTACAGGAGATGCAACATCGGCACCGATAATTGCTGTGTCTGCAGATGCTGCTTCTGTTACTGTTTCTAAATTAATAAACAACCTGCTATCATTGAATCTGGATAGTTGATAAGGATCGCCGTCTACTAGTCCACCGATTGGATCACCTGATATATTTGTATATGTTGAAGGAACAGAACTTACTACTTTGTGATTGGGTACATATACTGTGTTATAAAATTCGTTAGGTGTGCCTTGCGTTACTGTCATCTCGCTAGGATACACAGCAACGTCAGTTGTGTTTGGTGAATCAGTAGATTCTACTCTAAACTCATTTGGACTTACAACGCTTGCTTTTCCAACTAACGTTTCTTGATGGTCAGCAAGATCTCCATTGCCACTTACCATTCTAAAAGATTCTTTTTGAGCAGTTGAGTAATTAGATGCTGTTAACTCAACGTCTGCTCCATCTTCTAAATTGTGTCCTGGATAATAAAATGTATTTCTATATGCAGTATTTGTATTTGCAAAGGCGTAGAATATTTCAGAATTTTCACCCAAATTGCCTGTGCCGTCGTTATAGTTTAATGAAAATTTTCCATCGAGATTATTGTATGTATTAGGTGGATAGTTGTAAACAGGATTGCTTGTAGTGTATCTAGCTTTTTCTCTTTGATTGGCCAAATTACTAAATCCGTCTGCGCTTGTGAACGAGCCGCCCTGTGTTCTGTTTTGGAAAGCAATAATTCTCTCAGGTTGCGAACCGCCTAATCCCCAGACTGTTGTTGTTAAATCGTATCCGCTGTGTTCAACATCAGCTGGGTTGGATATAGAATATGCTGTCAAATACAGATATACACGCCAAGTACCGCCGACAGAGCTTGTTGGATCGTAGGTAACATCAAAAGAATAGCTGTCGCCCGACCGAATTAAACATCTAGTCAAGTCGACGCCTGGATAATAATTTTCTGTTGATCTGCCTCTGCCGCCAAGTTTGAGCCCGTAGGCAGAGCCGCCAAGTCCGTTGTAATTTTTGCCGTAAATTATCATGTTAATATATTCGCTAGTCGAGTTGATATCGCCGTTTGCATATACTCTATCTAAAATTATTTTAGATACGTTACCCGATATTGCGTTCGGCAGAGGTAGAGTTATTGTATAGTTACCGGTGCCGCTGCGAGAATAATCTGCACGGGCGGAGACGGTAGATTGATTTCGTGTAGAATAAGGAGTTGCTCTGACATTGCCTTCTTTACGTTCAACTTTATAAACTAAACTTAATGAAAGTTGACCTCTGCTAATGCCTGGATTAGCAGTAATATCAACAATGTTAGACAAAGAATCGTAATCTGTGCACAACTGAATTGTATTTTCATCTACTACTTTAACGTAGTATACTGTACCGTCTTGTATGCCGCCTTGTATTGTGCCTTGTATTGGATAATTTGCTAGTAAACAAAAGTTATTCGAAAGCCCGTGTCCGGTCCATGCGATCGTATTTGCAGTTACATCAAATTCAGTACCATTGAAATATTGCACATATGTACTGGTCCAATCCATAGAACTAACTGGATATTCTGCAATCCCGCCTCTGCCAGTTCCTGCTGTACTATCTATAGTAAATGTATTTTCAATTCGATCTGTTGTATCTACAACAGGTCTACCGTCTGGCGCTGTTGCTGTTTGATCAGAAATTATAAGATTTTTAGGTCCTACTGTATTTCGTAGATACATTTTAGTATTTTCTTCAAACCCATGCGTATATTCTGTTTTTAGTGTTAGTTTACTCGGCGACCCCTCATCGGTTACAATAGGATCTCCGCTTGCTTCGTCTAGTATTAAGTTACTGCCTTCAAAGAACTTACTAGGAATAATTGTAGTATAACTCCCACTTAGTTCTTTACTTTCCGCTAACGAAGAATCCATTTCATAAAAAAATTCTCTACTACTACTAACGCCACTTACAAGAAAATATCCTTCAGCTAGGTATTCAGTCAGGCCCTGTGCGTTAATCGGGTCGCCCAATTCTAAACCATGCGGAGTATTAGTTAATACTCGTATTTGTTTACTACCCTCGGTACTGCGTACACTTGTGATTCCACTAATAGGTATGTCGCCTGATGTACTATAAATTGTTGGAATATTATTAACAGTTTGTAGTGTTTCCCACTTTGAACTTTGTGTACCATATTCAAAGTCAGTGTCAATCAAGTTTTCTGGAGTACTAACACGTATCTTACTTACAGGATCGATAAACGATTCGCCGAATGAAACTTCGGTATGTTCGTAATCGTAAAAGATTTGCAATTCATCGTCGTCTGCACAACCTATCGTAACTAAATCTGCACTTAGCTGAATAGTTGTTGTGTTCGAAACAGCATCATAAGAAAAACTTTCGTACCCTAGACCAGGATCGGCAAAATTATATATAAATTTGTTAATTGCTACGTCTGTAATAAGCAATAATTGTTCTGCGTGTACATTCTGCGGAATAGTAACTACTCCGTCGGTTGCATTAAATGTATATGGTCCTGTTACTAGTTTCTTGCCCATGTTGTTTCCTTGTTAACCTAGTGCGATGCTAAATGCAATACTTGCTGCTTGAGTAACGCCGCTGTCGCCGCCTGTACCCACTGAACCTTGAATGTTTGAACTTACAATTGTACCAGTTGCATTAATATCGCCGCCTAGCGTGAGTGCGCCATTTGCATCAATGTCGCCACTTAAATGTACACTGCCAAATTGTGAATCTGTATGTCCGATGTCTACGTTATCGTGACCAGGCATTAGACCAGTTTCTACCATAAAAGGTTTTGTCGCCATAGTGTTCTCCTAACTGTTGTATTTATACTTCTGTTAGGGTGCGTGTAATTTTATATTCAGTGCTGTTTGCACTTGCGCCAGTTGCATTTAACGACACTGTACTTCCGTCAGTTGACACATCAAATGTAGTGACGGTTGCAGCACCTGTGAATATTTTACCGTATTGTGTAATATACGCAGTCACGCCGTCGTGTATTACCAGTGCTTCAATGATTTGATATTCAGACGACACAGTATCAGTTGCTTGAATAATATACTTGCAACTTCTATATACTGTTGCATCAAATGAATCTATTTCTGTTTCAGTGTCGGTTTCTAGCGTAGTTGCGGCTGTTGCACCAAACGAACCGTTTGCAATGTGCAATTCTCTAAACTTATTTGTACTAGATCCTAGATCATATGATACATCTTGGTCTGGCACAATACTACCACTAACTTGTCCTAGTAAAGCAATAACTCTAGCATCAGTATAGTAAAGGTTTGCAGAGTCTTCTGTTAAGTCACTGGTATTTTTAAGTGCAAAGCTATCGTTAAACGCAGATTGTGTATAGAATAGATTATTACTTCCTTCAACAAAGTCGTCGGTGGTAACTCCACTAACATCTAAATTAGCACCTACTTGAAGTGCAATGCGAGCATCCACTTTAGTATTAGTATAATACTCGTTGGAGCCTTCTGTCAAGTCCGATGTTGTGAAATTACTAATATCACTTACTTGACCAGTAATAGTAGTGCCAGCAACAATTGATCCAGGGATTGTAATTACGCCATCGCCATCAATTTCCAAACGTACTCCAAGAGAAGAGCCATTGTGTGTTGATAACTGATATATAGACTTTGTTTCATCTGCTGCATCTAACGCAACATATTCTCGATGCATAGTGTCGTACGATAATCCGTTGTACGAGTCAGCTTCAAACTTATACAATTCGTCTGCGGCAATATTTGCTAATTTAGAATTTGGAGTGCCTCGAGATTTTCTAACAATTAAGTTTGGACTGTCAGTTTGATTATTATACTGTTCTAACATTACAGTAGCAGTGTCTACGTCATCTCCGGTGACATGCAACATAACATCTGGAAAGCGCTGGTTAACTCCGAGAAAGTTACTGTTTGAATTAACATATAACGCACTTGAACTAGCTAGTGTGCTGCCCGTTGCATCAACAACCAGAACTTCGTTTGCATTGCCAATATTGCTGTCTATATAGCCTCTAATTCTGTTGTCTGTAAAATATAAATTTGTAGTGCCTTCAGTAAGTTGGTCAGTGGTAGCAATAGTACCGCCGGATTGCGTACTACTGTGAATGTCCCAAACACCTTTGGTTGCTACGTAGATATAATTCAACCCGTCTGCATCAAAAATATCGCCATCAGTTGGACTTGCTGGAAAATTAATCGCCATTATAAACACCTTTATTTACATATGTATTTATTAGCGAATTAGTATTATCCAATCCACACTTGAGTTGGTCCCACCTCGGCCTCGGCATTTCCAGCTCCGCTATTTTCAAACTTCGGAGAATAAAACCTAACTGAAGTTAAACTTCTAGGAGCAGCAACTTTTTCTGCAACTACAAAAGTATAATTGTTATTTCCAGAAAGAGAGAAATTTATCGAGCTGTCAAATTTTACAACCGCTACTCGACTAGCTAGTGCAAAACTTGGTGTAGATTGCGCAAAAGAAACTACTGGTTCTTCTATTAAATTGCTCATGAGATTGTTACATTATCCATCGGAAATGCATAGTTGGATAAGTGAAAGTGATTAGTTCCCATTGTAGATACTCCTGTGCCATTTCCTAGTCTATGCCCTCCAAAAATATAATATCTTGTTGAGTCAGAAGTTTCAATGTAATCGCCGGTAACTCCGGTTGCTGTAGTTATTGCATATGTATTTAGAAATGGACTATATCCTCTAGCATCTCTATATCCGACTTGAGTGCTCAAGGCATCGTAGTCTACACTATCTGCCGCTGCCATGTTACCATCGTATATAACCGGAATCATTTGTACAGAATGTCCATTAGTGCCCCAAGATTTGTAAATTCTTAAACTAGGTCTTGGAAAAATAGTATGATATGCACCAGGCGGGTTACCATTGTAGTTCCAGTAATTGTAATTACTACTATAACTTGCGGATAATACTGAATTCCCAAACTGTCCTGTAGCTGAATTCTGAAACTGTATACGTCCTACATTCATTGCATTCTTATTTGCTACTGTGTTATAAACTAATTCTGCTCCTTCACAAAATGAAGAAAAATAACCACCTGGATAATATAAGGGATTCTCTCCTATTGCATATGTGTCATAATCATTTTTTTCAAAATCACTAAACACAGTTATTGCGATCTCGGTGTTTTGGATGGGTTGGTTACCTTCCTGATGGCTATATACAAAAGTAGTGTCATTCATTATAAAATAATGAACAGATCCGACCGTGGTGGGGCCGGACCCTGCGCCGCTAAGTTGACCAAATGAAGTAGTATGTTGCGCATTTCCACTATTTTTATCTCTAACTACAAGCGTTGTGCCATTTCCCGGGTCGGTAAAAACCTGCAGCTCTATTTCAGGCTCAAATACGCCCGCATCAAATTGACAATGTTTTTTTGTAAATCTTAAATGTGTATCTGTGCTTATCGATGTTCTGGTGTAAGTTCCTGCAGTAGGACCAGTGCCAGCAAGCGTCGCTGTTCCATATACACAGTTTGCAGTATCAGTTATTACTCCGAATAGCAGATCGCCAATTTCGTTTTGAATCTGTGCTGCTGATCCTGATGTGACTACGTATTTTAAAAACATCTTATTACTCCCTTATCTCAGTAAATACGTTGTCTGGGTCTTTAAGTTCCGGATCTGTATCAAAAACTAGTTCCCAAGTATTGCCGTTAATTACTGTAGACCAATATTGAACTGTGTCAGAGTCTGTTAGCATTGACTTTTTTAAATCGTTAACATTAACTGAATTTTTTGGAGCATGATATACTTTCATCGATGTTCCATCCAGTAGGTTATTGTGTTCTCCAGTGAATTCGTTATTAGAGTCGAACACTTGCTCAATCAATCCGTAACGAACACAAATCTCTGTTATTCTTTCTAGTGTAAACGCCATCTGCTATCCCTGCTTAATATTTAATACTATTTATAATAATTATATTTTAAAATTTTTATGTATAACTATAAATCATTTGTATATACAGATCTTCGCCAGGCGTAGTACCTGCATCGGTTATATCAGTGGTAAAATAATCGCCTTCGTTCAATGTAAACGGTGTATTGTCGACAGTAATAAAAGTTCCCGACGGTATTGATATTGTACGTTCAGCAATGTCGTTTTTGTTTATAACTATTGTAGTGTCTCCGGTTGCAGCCGTAACTAATCTCGCCGTGACTTTATTAATTTCAATATTTGCAGGTGCGTACCATCTTGCAGTTCCGTCGGTTATAGATAATGTACCGCTTTGATACAACGACAAAGTGTTAGGATCATCACTTATTCCATCTGCACCATCTGCACCGTCTTGTCCTGGTGGGCCTTGTAATCCAATGGGATTAGAAATAAGCCATTGTCCGTCATAATACACATACGTTTTTAATGTTGAAGTATTAAACCACTGTTGCCCTTCTACTGGGTTACTAGGAGCAGTATCTCCAATCGACGCAGCAATTGCTGCTGATGCTGTAGTTTGTACTGCCCAAAGACTCTTTGCTGCATTGTATATATAAGTCGACCCATTTGCTGCAGTGAATGTATCGTTGTCGTTGGGATTAATTGGAAATACAATAGCCATCTTTTATCCTAAATTCTTTTGTAATAGATATGCGAAATTAACTGTCATCATTAAAACACATACACTAGTATCGTAACTGCGCCAACGTCAACTAATGCACCATCGCCTTCTCTGTATAGATTTACATCTATATGTGTTGATGTTCTTGTAATATTAACATACACTCCTATTGGCGAAGGATTATCTTGATAAGTTGCGCTAACTGTATAATTATCAGCAGCATCATACGCAGCGGGAAATGTAATTCGATAGTTTCCCGAAGACTGTTGCGATACTGTAATTCCTGCACTGCCTGCCCACGTAGGCGATGCACCCAATGTTAATGCACCGCCTGCTGCAGGCAATATAGAACTTGCAGCCGTACTGATTGATCTCCATTGTGTACTGTCATGAACATATGCTAAGTCTGTGTCATCTGCGAATGCCATTTCTCCCAAGTCCGGAACAGTTGGAAAATCTGCAAGCGACGGATAAATGCTCATTGTACTTAGACCTTGTGGCCCAACTGAACCAACGCTATTAATGGGAACCCATTGCGAACTTGTGCCATCGTTATAATATATAAATCCAGTAAGCGTTGATGTATCAAACCACATATCACTGATGTCTGGATTAGTGGGAGGCACATCACTTACTGCCATTGTGCCGCCTGTGCCTAATGCGCCCGAAGTAGAATATTCCGGAATACTAATAATGTCATCTGCATCTGCCGGTTCGGTTAAAACAATAGTAGCCCCGTCTGAGGCAGTATAATCTGATTGATCAAGTAAGATACCGTTAATAAACACAGCAACTTGTCCTACGTCATAATTTAAGTTAAACGTTGATTGGCCCTGTGTAGCAACAAACGTATTGAGTTCATACCCTGAACTGGATGCGGCTTCTAATATTCCTAGTCTAACTTCTAAATCTGTTTCTGCTGCAGTAGCACGACTAATTTCTGACAAGACTTCTTCATTAGTATACGCTTTACTGTCACTAATTGCATCCATTGCAGTACTAATTGCAAAGTCCTTTGAGCTCCACGATCCGGCACGTAAATAATCATCTGCAATTCGTATTTTACTGTAATAAGAATTTGTGTCATCTGGATCATAATTTGGATCGTTTTCGATCAAATATGTTTCCATTGTTTCTGCACTAGCTTCGATCTTAATAGCATAGTCGTTGCGAGTAGTCATGTCACTTTGTACAATAACTTTTAAGTCGTGTGTGCCGCTGTCGGTGTTAGGACTGGTGTTAAATGTAATTTCGTTATCTGAGATAGTGTAGTCAGTAGGATCGACATACAAATCGTTATGATACACTTTAATAGATGATCCCGACGGAAACAACATTTCATTCAATGAAGTGTCTGTGCCGGAAAACACAACTTGATTTAAAGCGATATCGTAAGTAAAAAGTTGTCTTCTTTTCTTAGTTAAAGAAAATGACATGTTTGCGGATCCTTATAATAATAATATTATTTATCTGTAAGAACCCAGCCTTCATTTGTGTCAAAATATACAAGACCCAGTGCAGCTCTGTTACTGTTAATAATAAGATTTTCGCTTGCACCCATTATTTTATTTCCGTTGCGATTAATAGTAATCGGATTTGTTTTACTATTACCTTTGATATCTACTATTTTAACTTCATCGCCAAACTCTGGATCATTTGGCAGCATTACTACGATAGTACTAGAAGTTGTATCAACAAAAAACTTACCTTGTGGGTATGCATTAAAGTTTGCATTCTTTGTTATCCATGTGCCAAGACGCTGACTAATCGCATTTTGTGTTTCTTGTCTAGTATATGCATCAATTAATGCACTTTCAAGTTCAGTTATAATTTGAACTTCAGTGCCTACACTGTAAACCTGCGACAGTGTAATAGTGTTATCACTTTGTGTAAACTCGCTTGGAGTAATTAATGCTCCGTCGATGAATACAAGAACTTCACCAAATGTCGGAAGATATAATGTTTCACCGTTATCATCTTGACCAGTAAACGTAGTTTGATTTTCCAAAGACGTGTAAACATATGTTTGACGCTTTGTTTTATAAATTCCAGACTGTGGCGTATTCCCTATATATGGCATATTATGATTGCTCCAATACAGTTAAAGTCACATTGAAGCTGTTATCCCAATTACTGCGAACACTAATACCATCGCCAGTGTTTAGCGCAATTCTATTACCAGACATTATTTCAAGAGTACTGCCTGGCGGAATCGGTGCATCCTTTACATAAAAGACATCATCGCCGTCGTTGTTTATAATTTTAATGTCAACAAAAATAGTATCAGTAAGTAAGTTAGCACACCCAAGCCCGAGCACCATACTAGTGGTAGCACTAGGAACAGTATATACATTAGCAAATGTATTCTGCGACTGTGTGCTTCCATCAAGTGTTGCTAATTTAAATGAACTTGCCATCTACTACTTTCTTTTATACCGACAATATCAATGCTACGAGTTCATCATTGTCAAGTGGTCCAACACCACTACCGCCGCCCAAATTAACATTTGACGCTATTTGTGTAATTGCATCATCGAGATCATTGATTACGTTTTTGAGATTATTCGAAGTACTGTTTGCCAGACCGCTGCTATCAACTGATAAATTTTCTTCATTAACTTGTAAGATAGTTACAATTTCATCACCAGTGCCGGTATTCTTTTTAAAATAAATTCTACCGTCAAATGTGTTCAAAGCAAGTTCGCCAAATTCAATGTCGGCTGTACTTGGTACCGAATTTTGAACATCGGATCTTTTGTGTTTAATTGTTGTTAAAGTAGACATCAGTCAGCGAACACCTCGGTTGTATTAGTACATATATTTATTAGTAGGGAAACGGATCAGAATTTTCATCCTGGTCTGGTTTCTCTGGCTCGTCAATAAGTTGATCAATATACTTTGATTCTTTACCAAGTTCTGCTTTTTTAAGTTCTAACTCTTGTTCCTGCGGAGTCATCATAACAGGCTCCGCAGGCTCTTCTGGCTGCGCTGTAGGCATGTCGACTTGCGGATCGCCATTGCCATCTATTTTAATATTAATCGGTACGTTAATAACAAACTCTTTAGCTTTCATTGTAATTTATCCTATTTCGTATATTTATCTAAAATACTGTCATAGGAACTTTGCTAATTCCGGAGCCTTCCAACCTTCTGGCTTGAGTACTTTACCATCTTCACGTTTGCGTACTTTGCCTGTAGTTGGATCAATCTTTGCAAAGTTCGTGTCCATTACTTCTTTCCAAGCCGCTTCGCCGTCCCAGCCAGCTGCACGAATAGCGCCCATAGTTACAACAAGAATATCTACTAGCGCATCAAGTTGTTCTACTTTGTCTTGTGCTGCCACAGCATCTAATAACTCATCGTATTCTTCGTCAATGAGACTAAGATACATGTTGTAATTTTCTTTGCTAGGTTCTTGGTCACACGCTGTTTGAAACGTGTCAATATCTTTAAATGGGTTTGTCATTTAATTCTCTTTTTTGTTTATTAATTCTTGTATACGGCTTTCAAACCATTTCTCTACAACACTCATTTCGTTATCATTTAAATTCCATCGTTCTTTAGCATGACCGTTAATTAGTTTTAAACTTCTTTGTTCGTCTTTTAAATATTCTAGTGTGTTCATTTCTAAACTACTCAGTGCCATGCTAATCTCTCCTACTAAACGGCAAAACTTTCGCCACATCCGCAACTGGCTGTAGCATTCGGATTAACAACAGTTAAGTAACTGCCTCCGAGTTCTTGTACATATTCAACTGTGCAGCCGAATAAAAACATTTCAGCAAACGGATCAATTTCTAAAATACCGTCGATGATTGTACCCGACGGGACATCACTAAATCCCCATTCATATTTGAATCCGCTACAGCCTCCGCCGTTTACACTTAGTGTAACAAATTTTTTGTTGTTTTGAGCTAACATATTATTTAGATAGCTAGAAGCAGAATCTGATATTGTTAAAATCATTATATAACCTTAATACATTAAAAGTATTTATTTGTCAATCGCCTTTGCCGGGATTTTCGCTAAAGTGCTCTATCTTATTTTCTACACCATGCCATTCCTCTGCATCAGCTGGTACATCCTCAGGACGCATTTCTGTAATAACAGGCCACAAGTCTGCATACTTTTGATTAAAGTCAATCCACTCTGCTGCACCAGGTGCTGTATCAGGAAGAATTGCATCTGCAGGACATTCTGGTTCGCATACTCCACAGTCAATACATTCTTGTGGATTAATTACCAACATGTTTTCACCTTCGTAAAAACAATCCACTGGACAGACTTCAATGCAGTCCATGTGTTTACATTTAATACATGCATCGTTTACAATGTATGTCATTTTTAACTTTTGCCTTGCACTTGCATAAACTCATCAATCATCTTTGCTTTTGTCGCTCTGCGATCTAAATCGACACCTAACGAAGACTTAGCAAGTTCGTCAATTTCTTGCTTTGTCATTTTTGCAAGAGATGCTTTTGTTTGTTTACTTGTTAATTCTTTTTTCGGAGAAATAGTAACCGGAGTTGTTTTTGATTTTGCTGCTTTAACTTTTTCCATCGGCGTAGTTGGCTTCTTTGTAACTTCGTCGATGTTTATGATTTCGACAGTTGTCTCGTCAACTGGTTTTTCTTTTTTTATACTTTGTACAAGTTTATTCCACCATCCCATTATTTTTCTCCTAATAAATGTGTTGTTTGTGTTAACATTTTAAATGTAAGCATATCTTCTTTATTACGAAACCATACTTCAATGCCATGTGCTGTGTTGTCATAAAACCAAAGTCCGAAGTCATCGCCAAACATTGATAATAAAAATTTATCAAATCTCTCTGCATCGAAATATTCACGGACTATACGCAGTGTGCATCGGAAACTGCTATCTTGTTCCCAACTTGCACACCACGCTAGTTCTACAGAAAGGTTACCCAACTATTTCTCGTAAATTGCACTGTTTGCTCCGTGCTCTGCACACTCGCAGCTAACAACCCAGCAACGCCCGTCGGTCATTTCATTTACAATTTCTTGTGCTTTTTTAAAAGCGTGTTCTGCAAATTTTTCTACACCAACTCCGTCCATTACAGTTAGTTCAGCTAACCCCATGTTTTCGAGCTCTGCAAATTTATATAGAAACTCATCGTCACGAGTCAGTACTACTTTATGATCGAATGTATCTTCCAACCATTTCTTCAGTGGCTTTAGACCGCCAAAGTCAACAACCCAATTGCGTTCGTCTAGTTCATCGCATCCAAATGTAAACTTGAATGCCAAACTATATCCGTGTAAAAATCTACAATGAGAATGGTTTGCATGCGGTTGCCTAAAGCAAGCGCTCAATCCAATGTTGTGTCCGTATGTTTTTGTACTATAATAAGCCATGCATTTTACCTCTTTTATATAAAGGTGCAGAATATTTTAAGTGGGTTGATCCTTGTTTAGTCCACTGTATTACTTATCGTGTTTCAATTACACGATCTGCGAGACCATAATCTACTGCTTCTTGCGCTGTCATAAATGTATCTCTATCCATGTCACGTTCGAAGTCTGCGTATGTCTTCCCTTTAGTATTATGCTTAACATACAAATCTGTCAACATCTTTTTCATATGTGTGATTTCTTTATATTGAATTTCAATGTCGCTTTGCATGCCTCTAGCACCTCCACTAGGTTGGTGAATCATTGTGCGGCTATGCGGCAGTACAAAACGTTTGTTTGCTGCACCTGCTTGTGCCAAGAAACTGCCCATACTACATGCCTGTCCCATTACTACTGTTGAAACATCAGGTTTAATGTATTGCATCGTATCGTAAATACTCATTCCTGCTGTAATAACACCGCCGGGGCTGTTGATATAAAGTGTAATATCTTTATCTGGATTTTCACTTTCTAAAAACAACAGTTGACTGACTACTAGATTAGCCATATGATCTTCTACTGGACCGTTTAACATTACTACACGGTCTTTCAGCAAGCGACTGTAGATGTCATAGCTACGTTCGCCTGCACTTGTTTTGTCAATTACGACAGGTACTAGACCCATATTATTATTCTCCATTTTCTTGTTTTAATCTCCATTGGCAGTAAGCCTCCCAGCCGTATTCGTAAAATGCATATGCTGCAACAAGGCCAACATATGGAATAGTAAACGCCATAGTCATCATTAAATCTGCTGCCAACAATGCTGCTGGATAATCATACCAACGTATCACAACGTTTTCTTCCTTTTTGCACCGTCGTCGTCATAATACCAACTACGTTCTTCTGGATCTAAACTTTCAATATCAAAATCTGCTTTTTTATTGATAAAAAGTTTTAGTGTGCGGCCGTCGTCTTGTAAACTATACACAACTTCTTGATTGTTGTCAAGGTACTTTACATATGCACGACCAGTTTCGTCGATTACTTCCACACGATTTACTCTATCAATCTTCATAATAACTCACCACCATTACCATTTCAGGTTTGTTAGGAAGTTGGAATGTTTTTGCGACTTCCATTGCTTCCTCTACATCTTCATAAGTCTTTACTTTGAGATTCCACATATCACACTTGTTAGTGTTTTCTGTAACATAAATCCAATCGTCTTTGCCGTCAAGACAAACCATTATTGCATACATTATGAAAATCCTGCGATCATTTTGTAGTTGTCCTATTCTTTCTGTATCGTATTTAATACATTCCAGAAGTCAACTTATTTTTTACTATTCTCAAGTTCTCTTTGTTCATCTTCTCTGAATTTGTTATAACCACTGTTACTTGACAAGTTCATGATTTTACGCCTAGCTCGCTTAATGCAATTTGAATTGCTTTTGATTGATAATACGCATCTGCATACGCATTGTGCAAATTTGTTTGCATACGTTTACGTGGGTCTTCATGTAGCAACTGTAGCAATGTTCTCGAATCTCTGATTTGCCAAAACTGCCACGGAATAGGTCGCTGTGCACTGCGATACATATCTTCTAGAATTGTAAAGTCAAATCCATACCCTTGTCCCCAAAACGTATCGACACCCACTACCCATTTTTGCAGTGCATCTAAGAATTCAGTAACTGGCACTGTGCCTTCTTGGTCAAACGCTTCTTCCATGATTGCAGGATCTTGTTTGCCCCACCACTCAATTGTACCATCGCTTACTGTGCGGCCAAGTCGATCCTGATCGTCAATGCTTACTTTGTAGTAAAACTTATCGTATGGATCTTTTGCACTGTACGGATCAAACTTAACACCGCCCACTGTTAGTACTGTAGCTTGTGGACACGTATCAAGTGTTTCTAAATCGATTGTTGCATGGATACCTGGTCTAATCATTTATTAAGCATCCTTGCACAAGTTAGGAATGAATTCTCTTCAAGACAATCACTCCAGATATAGTGCAAGTACGCACCAAGACAGGCAAGCACCATAATAGTAGCCACACCGTAAATAAGTTTCTCAATCATCTTCTATCTCCTCATACTTGCAATATCTTTTGCATCTTCTTTTTTATCGGCGAAAATGGGTACCATATTTGACTTGTGCATAGTTGCTACTCCGAGTAATACTCGTTCACCATTATAGGTATTTCCTTCTTTTGCAGGACCATGTCCTGCAACACGGTTACTAAGTTTAGCAGTGTCTCGTGTTTTGTAATCAGGGATTTCGTTAATGCCTACCCGTTCGCCTTTGGCGTTAGTAGGCAGTTTAGTTTTGCCTACACCCATGCTTTCAAGCCATGCTTCGTGATCAGCTTGTGCCTTCGATAGTTTAGCGTTAGGCTTTTTCTTTTTACGGTTGTACTTTGTTGTAGTCATATGAGGACCAACTAAGTGCATTGACATTTTTACGCTCCTGAGTAAATTGTTGTTTCTTACGTTATAGCGTAAATTGACAATTGTGTCAATTTAAAAGTTGATAATTAATACGGAAACGCTTGCGTTGTCCTACAAATGCACGTTCACCTTGTGCTCGGTTACTTCGAATTGTTATCCGATTGCCGTTTACATTGTATACTATGTCATATTCATTTACAACTCGTGTATTAACATATTCGTATTCAGTTGTACACTGGCGCTCTGTGCGGTAACCTGTGATCACTTGTTTACTGTTGTTGCCATTTTCCGCTGCAACCATTCCGCCGATAATTGCACCAATTGCAGCACCATCATCTTTTCCTGTTACACCTTTGCCTAGTAGGCCACCAATGATCATACCACCCAGTACATCACCGCCATTTGCACCTCCGCCTTGTACTGTACTATATATAGGCACATCGACATTGCGACAGACGTTGTTAGGTTGTTGCTGACGTACATTAGTATAAATTGGATTAATTTGTACTACGTTGCCATATGTTGTAGTGCTGCCTGCAAAGGCAGATGAAGTTAGTACCACAAAAGCTATTATACTTGTTAAAGTCTGTCGCATTGTTTTCTCCTTAGACAGTGAATACTTCTTTTTTCGTAGCTGCATTCAAATATGCAACACAATTTTCTGGCGTAGATTCTATTTTAAATCCTTCAATCATTTTTTACCTTTTCTACAATGTATGTGTGTCCGTCTATATCAGTATTAGCCAACGCAAAAGCATCTTGTTTACGACTGCAGTATGCTACAGTTTTTCCATTTATGTTTTTTACAACAAACATTTTATTCTCCTATTAAGTTGGCTACATAACTAACTTAGCATTACTTCTTGCTTTTGTCAAGTTCTTTTTTATCTAATTTAGGAGGTGAGATCCAGGCAGTTAAATCGCTGCCAGTGCAATCGTCACACGGATCGTCGCATTCTTTACATGTATTTTCATTTGTTTTTTCTACTGACATAAGAGTATTTAACATATAATATCCAATAAATAACAATAGCAGTTAATGTGAGTGTAGAGTATGCAAGAAATTTTTAGTTTTGTAGCAGATGTTGGCTTCCCTATTGCTGGCGCTGTAGGCGCAGGCTATTTTGTATTTCTGACTCTAAAATTCATATTAGCAGGCGTTACTGGAAGTGTCAATAGTTTAAAAGGTATTATTATGGGGTTGGACAACCGTGTTAAAACAATGAATCACGACGTCATCCGAATTGATATGCTAATGAGTAATGCATTAGGTTTACGACCAGATATAGATCGTATTGCACGTGCAGATGGTAAAAATGATGCGAGGAAAGATTGATGATGTGGATGGATTATAATATAATGCAAGCCGGTGATAACTTTTGTATAAAAGGCGATTGGCCTGGCGAAGTTATGGGGGTTGACAAAGACGGCAACGAAGGAGCTAAATCTCATCCTTTGTACAGACCAGGCGACATATATAGAGTCAACCAAGACGGCTGGTTAATCAAAATCGGCGAAGATCGTGACGACATTTGATGAAGACAATGCAAAAATATTTGGAGCAATTCAGTGGACCCAATTGAACTAAGTCAGACTATTAAAGAACTTGGATTTCCTATCGTTGCTGCCGGCGGGATGGCATACTTCATATATTTTATCTGGAAATGGGTTACAAACGAAATTGATCCTGTACTAAGTGAAGCAAGCACTACACTTATTGCACTAATTGACAGAATACGTATGCTAGACAATGATTTAATACGATTAAATCAAAAACTCAATGTTGTTTTGACTTTACGTGATCAACATGCTGACTACGAAGAGCAACTCAGACACTTGCAAAAAATTATAGAAGATCACAACATTGATATTAATGATCACGAAAAGATTTATTCGTTAGATGACTTGAAAAAAATATACAAAGAAAATAAAAATATTTCAGATTCTGAATAGTTTATTTTATTTGTCTTCCATCAATGCCACTGCTGCGTCATAATCCTCTTGTGCAATGATGCCTTCACGCAATAACTTTTTTCTATTTGCTTCGTGCTTTAGTTGAATTTCTTCTTTAGAACCACCGAAGTATGCTACAGCATGCCCTTCTTCAATCAGGATGTCTGTTACTTTACTATCGCCTATTAGGAAATCGCCCAGGATACGTCCAAACTTACCTTTCATATCTTCGCCATGTCTGTCTTCGGTCGTGATAAGTTTAGCACCGTCTTTCATAAGTTCTTTCAATCTTGCTTTAGCTGCTTCGCCAAATAAATCTTCTACTTTGTCTCTGGTTCTGCTTTCTGGTGTGTCAATTCCCATAATACGAACACGCTCGTCACTGAGCCAAACACCAAATCCCAAATTGATATCTACGTCTACAGTGTCGCCGTCTACTACTTTAATGACCTTTACGTCATACTCATTATTTTTCATAATTATTTCCTTTATTTTTTCTTTCTCATTATTTTTCTTCTTTTATATCTCTAATTCTGTCACTTAACTTTTTGTC
>ERZ807291.2040-NODE-2040-length-31423-cov-6.600038_pt1 | contig 31423 bp, 25 predicted proteins | sample MGYA00521257_ERZ807291 | MGnify/ENA primary metagenome ERZ807291 (study PRJEB31413, sample SAMN03169783) | marine metagenome | biome: Marine; feature: Water; material: Subsurface seawater | place: North Sea | collected 2011-04-28 | depth 1 m m ...
GCTACATACAATCTACCAAACATAGGGCCTCTTCCCGCTTCATCCACCCCAATTTCAAAATTATTTTCCGAATTATAATAACGAGATAACATTTTTTTATCATTCTTAACATTTATCAATATTATATCAATTTTATTAATACGATACTAATATTTTCGACGTATAGAATATATCAAATACTTATAATGAAGGGAATAAAACTAACACCTTTTTTATTGTTTGTAATTTTATTGGTTGTTCTAATATTAGCCATGTTGTTTGGAGCAACATCATCTAAACCAATTTTAGAAAATATGGAAAATTCGGGACAAACAAGCTCTTGGAAACCTGTTTTATCAAATAGTGTCCAAGCTTATAACTCTGGAGCACAATTAGATGATATTATAGCCATTAAGGATGGACAATCTGGGATGTTTTACGATTCTAGTAATGGTAATGTAGTTATCACTGATAATTTAGTAGGAAATAACTATCTAGTTCTTACACGCGATAGTATGGGTGTTCCGGTTGATACAACAAATACTGAAAATTCCACTGCAGAAACATCTAATACTGTAAATCTAACTACGGCACCTTGGACATATGTCTCTAATCAATTGTCTTTATTATATTGTCCATACAAAGCTAATACTCTTATTATTGTAATTGATAATAGTGATAATGTTATTAAACAAGTGTTTAAGAGTAGCAAGGGCATTTCAAATTCATTCCTTCCTATCAACACATCTACTGGTATTACTAATACAGTTGAACCTAGTGAATATTCTCAGCTTGGACAACACGTAAAAGAACAAATCACTATTAATGGTAAAAATAGCGATGTTACAAAAATTGCTAACAATGTTTACTACTCCAATACTTTAGGAATAGCAGTTGGAAGTCCAGGAAACGTATTTGACGTATCAGACGACTTTAAAAGTGGAATTGCTAAACAGGGTAATGATAACATTTTAGTTATCAGTTGTTTAATCGATGAAAGTAGTTTATTAACTGTTATTGTTGTTAAGGAACCAACTAGTAATATTTATAAAGTAGCCTCTGCTAATTTTATTAAATATTCTTCTGATGAAGGAAACGCAAATGATTCTTTCTCAATATCATTGGAAACACCAAACGGTGATGGACCGGGTTCTGAACCAGATGCTGCTTCCGGGTCTTCTTCCTCTTCTTCTTCTTCTGATAATAAGAATGATTCATCTAGTTCCGATTCGAACGGTTCTTGTAATAATCAATATAAAGCAAAACCAAGTTACATATGCCCGAATAACAATAATTCAAGTGGTTCAGAAAACGGCAGTGATGGTGTATGCAATAGTTCAGATTATATTCGCAAATCAGAAATAGTTCCTCCTGTATGTCCTGGATGTCCACCTTGTCCAAATGTTACACCTGCCTCTTGTAATCTTTCTATTAACAGCAATGGAGAAATCGTCGATTGTACAGGTAAAAAATATGAACCAGAAGGTGGTGTTTTAGGCGCTTCTCCTGCTACTTTCGGTAGTATAGGCGGAACTATATCAAACGTTAGTCAAGATGCTGCTGGTATTGTTAATAATACCATTAGTGAAACAGGTGAAGTATTAGGAAAAAGCGTTGGTGTTTTAGCTCCTACTGTTGATAATACAGTAGACACTGCCGGAAATGTTCTTGAAAAGGGATTAGACACAGCTGGTGGTGCATTAGACAAAACATTGGATACAGCTGGTGGTGCATTGGAAACAACTGTCGACGGTGCTGGTAATATTGTTGGTGAACTCGGAGCCACGGTTGGGGATATAGCATCAGGTATTGGTTCCGGTATAGGAGGGATTGGTAGTGGTGCTTCTAATCTGGTTCAAGGTGTATCATCAGATGTTGCTGGATTAGGTAATAATATGATCGATTCAACCACTGGGTTATTAAAGAGTACAGGTTCCGGTATTATGCAATTATCTGAACAACAACAACAAATGATGCAACAACAAATGATGCAACAACAAATGATGCAACAACAAATGGGTCAACAACCAATGATGCAGCAACAAATGGGTCAACAACCAATGATGCAACAGGGTTATATGCAACCAGGATATATGCAAGGCGATGCTATGCAACCAAATATGGGTTATAGTTATCCACAATCTTGTCCAAGAGGTGGATCCAACTTTATGCCTATTACCAATGATTTCTCACAATTTACATAAATAAATTAATACTAATTCGTAAAATAATTAGTATTAAAAAAACTGCTTAGAATAAAAAGTCATTTTATTATATGAACGAATTAATAATTGAAAGAGAAAAAAAACAGAATTGTTTTGATTATACTGAAATTTTAAATCGAGGACAAATTGCTAATGAAATTACAAATATGCTTGAAACATTTGATAAAAGATGCAGTGACGTTCAGTTTAAAAAAGGAATTTATATTTACGGTTCACCTGGTTGTGGAAAATCGTTTTTTGTTGTTAATTTATTAAAAAAATTAAATTACGATGTAATTAAATACGACGCGGGTGATATCCGCAATAAATCTTTAATTGATAATATTACCAGCAATAACATTTCAAATAGAAACGTATTAGATATGATGGCCGGAAAAGTAAAAAAAATAGCTATTGTTATGGATGAAATTGATGGAATGAATAATGGCGATAAAGGTGGTATTAATTCCCTTATAAAATTGATACGTCAAAAAAAAACACAAAAGCAAAAATTAGAGAATATGACGCTTAATCCTATCATTTGCATTGGTAATTATTATATGGATAAAAAAATACGCGAGTTGATGAAGGTATGTTACACATTTGAATTAAAAGCACCTACGAATAGACAAATAGAATGTCTTTTACATCGATTAATACCAAGAGAACAATTATTAATTAATCGCGATATATTAATCAATTATATTCAAGGAGACATTCGTAAATTAAATTTCACTGCCGATTTATATAAAAATAAGTCTCATTTATTAGACAGTACCATTATCAAAGACATTTTTCAAACAAAGTCCTTTAATGAGGATTCCAAAAGACTCACTGCTACATTATTTAATGAGTATATTCCTTTTAATCAACATAACATTCGAATGAACGATACAGATAGAACCATTATTGCCCTTTTATGGCATGAAAATATTATTGATGTTATCGCCCATATTCCAAAAGAAAAACAGCTCACATTTTATATCCGATTATTGAAAAACATATGTTTTGCCGATTATATTGACCGTATCACATTTCAAAATCAAATTTGGATTTTTAACGAAATCAGTTCATTAATTAAAACCTTTTATAATAATAAAATTTTACACGAAACTTTTCCCGAAAATAGAAACATTTCCCACGAAGATATTCGATTTACAAAAGTATTAACCAAATATTCTACGGAATATAACAATCAAATTTTCATTAATAATTTATGTCTTGAATTGAATATGGATAGAAAAGACGTTTTAACCTTTTTTCAAGAATTGCGCATTGTTTTATCAAAAGTAGAAGAATCCGATTTTTTATCAAATCAAGAAAATGCTTCTTATTTAGAAAACCTTTTTGAAGGATACGATATTTCAAAATTAGATATTAAAAGAATGTATCGTTATCTTGATAAAAACGTGAAAAAAGATCAATTAATTGAAGAAGAAATATAATGAAGTATTATTTAGTTAAAGAATAACTTGATAATACAATATATACAATGGGTTATCATCGTTCTGTTTTGGAGTATGTGTGGATAGATGGAAATAACCATCTAAGATCAAAAACAAAGGTTTTTGATCAGGAAGTTCAAAATGTGTCGGAGCTACCTGTTTGGAATTTTGATGGAAGCTCAACCAATCAAGCAGAAGGTATTGATTCGGAAGTAATGCTTATTCCGAGAGCTATTTATAGAGATCCTTTTCGTGGAGATCCAAATAAAATAGTTCTTTGCGAAACTCAACGCCCTGATGGATCTTATTTAGAAAATAGTCATCGACACTGGGCAAATGAATTATTTGAAAAAAATAAAGAATCTAAACCGTGGTTTGGTCTTGAACAGGAATATTTTTTAACTGATCCCGTAACAAACCTACCTTTAGGATTTGACGGATCATTAAAACAGGGTCAATATTACTGTAGTGTTGGTACAGAAAACGCATTTGGAAGAGAAATTGTGGAAGAGCATTTAAATGCCTGCCTTTATGCGGGACTTCAAATAAGTGGTGTAAATGCTGAAGTTGCACCAGGACAATGGGAATTTCAAGTAGGTCCTTGTATTGGAATTAGCGAAGGTGACCAATTATGGGTTGCGCGGTATTTATTACTTCGTGTTGCTGAAAAATACAATGCGAAAGTAGACATTTCACCTAAGCCGTTAAAAGGTGATTGGAATGGTTCAGGATGTCACGCAAATTACAGTACAGAAGAAATGCGTAATGGTAAAGGTAGTAAAGAAGGTATTGAATTTATTAATGAAGCTATCGAGAAATTATCAAAAAAACATAAAGAACATATGGACGTCTATGGGGAAGACAATGATCAACGTATGAGTGGTGAACACGAAACAGCCAGTTACGATACGTTCTCTGTAGGTATTGCACACAGAGGACGTTCTATTCGTATTGGTAATGATACACTTAAAGAAAAAAAAGGCTATTTTGAGGATCGTCGTCCCGGTTCTAATTGTGATCCTTACTTAGTAACTGGAATGCTTTTTAAAACAACTGTTATCGACAAATAATTTTTGTAAAAAATGATAGATAATGTTATTGTATAATGTTGCGTTTTAAAATACAAAATTTATTTACAAAATCTCCCAAAATATTGCTTATGACTAGCAATTATAATATTATTGGTAACTCTACGTATAGTATTATTAATAGTAAAGAAGCTATTATTAATAATTTATATATAGACCCCGAATTTCGTAATTACAATAATGGTCGCAAATTACTTCAATATACTGAAAATACACTGAAACTGAGACACTACATAGAAAAAACTACACTTCTTGCCTACGAACCTGTAAATTGCAATTTGAGAGACTTTTTTCAAAAAAATGGATATACAATTTCTAATACAAATTTTCAAATATACGACGATGGTATTTCAATGTTTAACTTAATTCCAATGCATAAATATTTAAAATAGTAATAATTTTTGTGTTCTATATAATGTACAATATTATATGGAATGGATAACAATCGTGTAAATCAACGATTACTTTGTGGTACAATATCGTCATTTATTGCGACAACTATTGTTCACCCTTTTGATGTATTGAAAATATCACGGCAAATTAATATTAAACCAGAATATAACTTGTCTTCTTTATATCGAGGTTATAGTATTGGTCTTTTTCGACAGCTAACATATTCTGTACCAAATGTTTTTATGTTTACAGAATTAAACAACCTGCACAAAAAACATTGGAATACCGAACCAACATATAAAGAAAAATTAGTTTATGGAATTACATCTGGGGCTATTAGTGGATTCACTGGAAATCCCAGCGAAGTATTATTAGTTCGCTCTATACAACCCGACAAACCAAAATTAACGTTTTTAACATACGTTAAAAATGTCTATACAGAAAACGGGATTTTGGGATTCTTAAACGGTTATAAATTAGCCATAGCACGTTCTGCTGTTTATAATGGAGCACGTTTACCGTTATATTCGCATAGTAAAGAAAAAATACAGGAATTGTACCCTACATTAAAGGGTACTACTGCATTGCATTTTACTTCTGCTGCGATTAGTACAATCGTTGCTATAGTTATAAGTAATCCAATTGATGTAATTAAATCACGTGCACAGAAAGATAAACCGAAAAGTGTTTTACAATTAGCAAAACGCTCTTTTGAAAAAGAAGGTTTTAATCTGTTTAATCGCGGGTTACTCGCAAGTATTTGCAAAAGTTTTCCTCATTCTATTATTTCTTTTGTTATTCTTGAAAAAACAATGCAGCTATTTACAGGAGATGACGCAATATAATTTATTTTTATATAATATATGAAAATCGATTTTTTTTATATTACAATAATATGTTTATTGTTATCTATTATATCCATTCTTACTTTTTATTATAGTCAACCGCAATACAAAGGAAGAGGATATTGTTCTGTTACCGAAGAATATGTTCTACCTCAAGTATACGAAAACTTTGTATCAGATAACGAAATTGAACATATTATAAAAATTGCGGAACCCAAATTTAGAGAAAGCAAACTTGTAAGCGGATTCAGTGAAAATGTACGAAAAAGTGAAACTGCATGGTTATCTAAAGAAGACCCTATTGTATCTACTGTTATTAAAAAAGTATGTGATATTACCCAGATACCATTTGAAAATGCAGAAAAAATTCAAGTGGTAAAATATGGTCAAAATGGGTTTTATAGCAAACATTTTGACGCATCCTGTGATGATAAAAAAGAATGTGTAGAATTTGAAAAAAACGGCGGGCAACGTGCCGTAACCATGATTATTTATTTAAATGATGATTTTACTGGTGGTACTACAGAATTCCCAAACTTAAAACAGGAGTTTTCGCCAAAGAAAGGAAATGCGCTTCTTTTTTATTCACTTCAAAAAAATGGCGATAAATGTCATCCACTCTCTTTACACGCAGGAACACCTGTAAAAACGGGACATAAATATATTGCGAATGTTTGGTTACGTGAAAAACCTTACAAAACCCTTCGTTAACGGAGTCGTTGTATTATGTTTTGCGATTCCACCAATAATCCTTCTAATTCTTGGACATGACTCATTAAACGTTTGATTTCTTCTTGTTGTTTTGATAGTGTAAATACAACTTCATCTGGAGTCATTGGACGTTTTTCTTTACCAGGTGTTTCTACCATAATTCGAAAACCATTTGAATGTCTGTTTTCTTGATTTTTTCGTTCTTCATCTATTTCCTTCATTTGTTTTAAAACATCTGGCTTATTTTCGGGTAATCCTGGATGATAGCTTTTTAGCATTTCGTCAATATCTTTTAAAAAAAACTTTATAATTGAGTGTTCTCCCTTTGTTTTTATAAAATCTTGGACTTTTCTCGGACTTTCTGTGAAATATTGAGGATGTTTGCTTTCCAACATATTCTTTTTATCAAATGTATTATGATTATGTGAAAAAACTAAAATTGTTTTTATTGGATTCAATTGAACAAATGGAATTGTATATTCTTTTAAAAATGCACGTTCTTCTGCTAATGCCGCATTTTCGTCATATTGTGTGTGTTCTAATAATTCTTTACGAAATGCGAATGTTCCCGCGGTTGCGTGCGTGGGACCAAATGGCCCACTTTGAAACATTTTATCGATATGTTTATAATAAATATATATTTCACTTGATCCAGCGCATAGGGCTTGTGGATTTGATAACAGTGTATCTACTGCGTGTTCCACGCGTTCAGGTGGATAATAATCATCATCGTCCATATACACCAAAATATCACCCTTGGTTTTTTTATGCATAAGGTTGCGTTTTGCGCCTAATACCATTTTTTCTTGGACAGAAACATATTTTATTTGTTCTATACCTGATTTTTCAACAAGATCTCGTATCTTATCTGTTCCATCATCGACAATAATCCATTCCATTCGTTCTTTTGGATATGTTTGATTCTGAAAACATCGAAACATCATTTCTATAAAAGGTCTACGATTAAATGTAGGTGTGCATACAGATACAAAAGGTTTTTTTGTACTCATTATTACTAGTATTAATAATGAGTATTTTATGTCGTTTAACCTGAAAACTATTCATCGTAAAAAATAATCCAACGTGTATCCTTGACAACTATATAATTTATTTTTGTGTATTATTTTCACTATTTATAGTAATTCACGTTCATAATCACGTTTTAGGTTATCTAGATCTACGTTTTCTAATAAATCATCGTTATATAAACCGACTTTCACATTTATTGTTAATTTATTGGTTTCTTCTCCATCCTTAACATTTATTTCCACTTGGTATGTTTTTACGTTTTCTAATCCAATTGGTGTTCCTATTAATTTATAAGTTCCACTAACATGTTCATCTTCATCGTCCTCATTTCCATCTTTAAATATTAACCACTCTGGTAAGCTATTTTCTACCACTGATAATTCTAATCCTCCTGATGTATTTAATATTTTTTGAGTATCAATTTCATGGATTGTTTCTTCTCCTCCTACAAAATCAACTGCATATCTATTTTTTAAAATTACACGGTCACCAAATACCTCTTCACGTTTTTTATTTAAGTAACCTGTTTTATAAATAGTACTAGGCAATAACATGTAATTACTTCCAACACTTTCATTAATAAAAATAATTTTATTGCTTGCATCGTAGTGAAAGTTATAATGATTGTTTTTGATAGCCCATTCAGCTGCTATTTGTTGAATTTGACTATCATTGGCGTTATCAAGTCTTGAATCTCTTACAAGGACTTTACCATCTTCGTATTCTACTACTTTGTCGGTTACAACAACTGTTTCAGCACCATACCAGGTAGGATCGTAAGTGCTAGTAGAAGCGGTAACAATTAAATGTTTAACAGAAAAATCAAAACCATTACCAGAATCACCTAATCCAGAAGCAGGTTTTTTATTATACTCAGCTTGTGCGATTGTTTTAACATTGTAATTTAATGTAATAATAAACAATTGTTTGGTTGATAATTCCCCATCAGAAACAGTTAATTCAATATTAGTTACTTTATCATCATTAAGAGAAGGTGTACCACTCAATACACCATTTTCAAAAGTCAACCAGTTTGGAAGTGTATCGGCAGTAATTGTTAAACTATCACCATTAGGATCACTAACTTGAGGAGTATATGTATATAATACATTATCGATAGCAGTTGTTACAGGATTACTAGTAAAGAAAGGAGCATCATTTCCAGGTGTTATTGTTATTGTGAATTCTTGTTCTACCGAAGCAGTACCGTCACTAACAACTAATTTGACTAGATGAGACGTACCCTCAGCATCTAAAACAGCTTGATTAGGTGTACCTCTAAGTGTAGTACCATAGAAAGGGGTTAACCAAGTTGGAAGTGTAACGGCAGTCATTGTTAATACTTTTTTATCATCATAACGAATTTGAGGAGTATATGTATATAATACATCTTCAGCAGCAGTAGTCTTAGGTTCACCAACAAATTCTAACTCTGGTTCTGGTTCTGGTGCTGGTTCTGGTTCACTATTAGCAGCATCAAATACATTATTGGTGACATTACCGCTATTTAGAATCCATACACGAGGAGCATAATTCAAATAGTCGGTAATAATGATACCATCATTAATCATATCGGTCAATTCACCATTTTGGGCATTGTCAACCAAATTTTCCATAACATCGTCAACGACCCATAGATATTCCATGTCCTCTGTAGGAACAGGGTCAAAAGTCACAGTCCATGTATTATCACCGTTGTCGGATGCTACAGGACCCCCATTAGGATTCCATCCCCACCAAGGACCAGTGAGACGAACAGTTGTTGTTCCTTCAGGAACTTGTACAGTTACTTGTAAACCAGACGATTGCTCTGGTTCTGGTTCTGAAGAACGTACATAGATAAATCTCCACCACACACCTTCACCTGCCTCAATATCAAAATTAACTTCATCATTTCCATTAAAGGTTACCTTATAACTACGTGAATCAGGTACGGTTGATGTACGGTTTAACTCACCACCATTTACTGCTTTAGGTAAACCAACATGTGCACCTACACCATTGAGTTTTAAATCTCCATCAGTGTATTCCCAAGTAGCTGGATTTGAACCATCGTGGGGTGCTACAGGTGCACCTGGTGCATCAGAACCACCTTGCCCTTGCCAACTTTCTATCCAGGTTTCAGTTCCCATAACATTATTAAATGATCCATCACTATTAAAAACAATTTCATCATCATAAAAAACGGCACGATTTGAAACACCTGCAGAATCAATAGACCAATAGGCGATACTTCCTTTAGATGGTCCTACACCTAAACTACCTGCTACAGGTTTTGCTTTCCATCTTCCTACAAACGGTGATTCTGGTTCTGGTGTTACTGGAGTTATCATAGTGTGTTGTCCTAGATAGGTCCATTCGTTTTGAGGTTTAACAATCCATTCACTATCTTCAGCATTTGTACCTCTAGACGCTGTCCAATCAGTATTACCTGTTACAATACTTGATTTTCTAACCAATGTGTGATCTTTAGTTGCTTCAGAAACACCAGCTACATCCCAACCACTACCGGGATCTCCTTGAAAATCACCAATACAATCTATTACAACGTAATTCGCTTCAGTTCCCTTTACTAACTTGCGTCCATCATTGCCGTTTGATAGATACAAATGTTCTCTTCCTCCTATAGCTGCTCTATCTTTGATATATTGACTAGCCTTCGGATGATAAACGATAAAACCACTTTTAGGTTGTATAACATCACCCTCTCCGAAAATTTTATTCCAGAAATCGTATTCTCCAGGCGTATTTGGTGCATCCCCAACAGCTGGTAAAGCATGATAATGTGATAAATCAATAGCTTCATCAGTAGGATTAAATATTTCTAAATATTTATTATTGCTACTACCTTCTGCATATTCAGAAAAAAATAAAGTTCTTAAATCGGTTTTTTCTACTTTTACCGACTTAATAACCAATGTAGCTTCTTTAAAATTTGGATAACTCTCGTGAATAGTTTTATCGCTTGCCCCTGTATAATTACCACCTAAAGCAAGGTTCATTAATAAACCAAAATGCTTTTCGTCGGAACTATCTATAACAGAATTATTTTTATCTACGCGTTGAAAAAATTCATTTTGTGTAGTTTTATCGATATCATATGTATGTACGTGTGCATCATCCAAATACATAGAAATAGTAACATTGTCGTCATTATCTCTTTTTAAAACGGTTTTGTATTTATGAAAACTTTCTCTTAAATCAGATAAACCTTCTTTTGCTGAATCAATGTAAATAGCTCCATTATTATCATAATGAATAGCATTAGAATAACGATTATTACCTAAAGTAGGTGCCCATTCCATTACATCAATTTCAGAACAAAATGGCCATGGTTGATCAGTAGAATTATTTTTATAACCTGTTCCCATCATCCAAAAAGCAGGCCATAGTGGAACTGGATTAGATTCATCAGAAGATTCCATTGTACCATCATCATTCATTGATTTGGGCATTTTTCCTTCAAATTCAATCGAAATTTGTTTATGTTTTTCTAACTTAAGTTCTTCTTTGTCATCCATCATTATAAGTCGTGATGATTTATATACAGGATCAGAACCTTCAACTGGTACTTTTTCTAATTTAATTTCTAAATGTCCTTCGCTATTAATAGAAGCGTGTTGGTCATCGTACCCCTGTTTCTCGCTGTTATAAGGCCAAGGTTGATTACCATCGGTAGTCTCGTAAGTAAAAGTGTAGCCACTAAAATCCATAGGCATATACATATGTATAACATTTAACTAAATACTAAAATTATTATGAATAGACAATTAGTTTGGATTTATAGTTAATAATGGTTTTTCATTATTCATTATAGTTATGTTACTTCAATATCATAACTATTTTATTTAATTAAATATATATCTTGTATCTTTATTTTCACTATTTATAGTAATTCACGTTCATAATCACGTTTTAGGTTATCTAGATCTACGTTTTCTAATAAATCATCGTTATATAAACCGACTTTCACATTTATTGTTAATTTATTGGTTTCTTCTCCATCCTTAACATTTATTTCCACTTGGTATGTTTTTACGTTTTCTAATCCAATTGGTGTTCCTATTAATTTATAAGTTCCACTAACATGTTCATCTTCATCGTCCTCATTTCCATCTTTAAATATTAACCACTCTGGTAAGCTATTTTCTACCACTGATAATTCTAATCCTCCTGATGTATTTAATATTTTTTGAGTATCAATTTCATGGATTGTTTCTTCTCCTCCTACAAAATCAACTGCATATCTATTTTTTAAAATTACACGGTCACCAAATACCTCTTCACGTTTTTTATTTAAGTAACCTGTTTTATAAATAGTACTAGGCAATAACATGTAATTACTTCCAACACTTTCATTAATAAAAATAATTTTATTGCTTGCATCGTAGTGAAAGTTATAATGATTGTTTTTGATAGCCCATTCAGCTGCTATTTGTTGAATTTGACTATCATTGGCGTTATCAAGTCTTGAATCTCTTACAAGGACTTTACCATCTTCGTATTCTACTACTTTGTCGGTTACAACAACTGTTTCAGCACCATACCAGGTAGGATCGTAAGTGCTAGTAGAAGCGGTAACAATTAAATGTTTAACAGAAAAATCAAAACCATTACCAGAATCACCTAATCCAGAAGCAGGTTTTTTATTATACTCAGCTTGTGCGATTGTTTTAACATTGTAATTTAATGTAATAATAAACAATTGTTTGGTTGATAATTCCCCATCAGAAACAGTTAATTCAATATTAGTTACTTTATCATCATTAAGAGAAGGTGTACCACTCAATACACCATTTTCAAAAGTCAACCAGTTTGGAAGTGTATCGGCAGTAATTGTTAAACTATCACCATTAGGATCACTAACTTGAGGAGTATATGTATATAATACATTATCGATAGCAGTTGTTACAGGATTACTAGTAAAGAAAGGAGCATCATTTCCAGGTGTTATTGTTATTGTGAATTCTTGTTCTACCGAAGCAGTACCGTCACTAACAACTAATTTGACTGGATGAGACGTACCATCAGCATCTAAAACAGCTTGAGTAGGTGTACCACTAAGTGTAGTACCATCAAAAGTTAACCAGCCTGGAAGTGTATCGGCAGTAATTGTTAAACTATCACCATCTGGATCACTAACTTGAGGAGTATATGTATATGATACATCTTCAGTAGCAGTAGTAGGGGCATCACTATCAAATTGTGGGGGGGTATTTGAAGTGTTGAGTGTATTGTAAAACTTTACTGATCCCCAATCTGTATCTGGATTAGCATTTATTCCCTTCATTCTAAAGCCATATTGTAAAAGAAAGCCATTGTCATTGTCAAAACTATCATCCAAGATAAGATTATAGGTACCAGGAACATTTATATCTACTGATTTTTCGGAAATAATACCGTAATCACTAGAAAATAACAATGCATACATTTCAAATGTATAACGATCATCTAAAGTGTAATCTTCTACATAGCAACTAAATTTCTTGTTTGGAAGAGCACTTAAAGAATCACTATTATTAAAAGCACTAGCCTCCATAAATTTATTACCGTCAGGACCAGCCCCATTATTATTTCTCCAATAAATACTTTCTGGATTATTATTATACGTGTTTACATTTGGCTTCATTTTAATAAGACCGTCGGTTTCTGTATATTGTAAGGCCGGGACTCCCCAAGCATCTCCAAATTTATATCCTCCTTTTGTTCCATCATTGTTTAAATCGAAAACATTCATATATCCCGAAACATTATCTAAATCAAATTGTATTATTACTTTTACTGTAACAGTAGCACCATAAAAACTAACATTATTAGTTGTTTCAGTATAACCCAATTTATTATTAATTGTAAGAATAATTGTATCCAATGCACTGCAATAATAAAATGCATTATTACCAATACTCGTGACGCTATCACCTATAGCCAAATTCGGCAATGCACTGCAAGATGCAAATGCATTATCACCAATAGTCTGGACGCTATTGCCTATAGTCACGGACTGCAATGCACTGCAATAATAAAATGCTTCATTACCAATACTCGTGACGCGATTACCTATAGTCACGGACTCCAATGCACTGCAATATGGAAATGCACTATTACCAATACTCGTGACGTTGTATGTAGTTCCGTCATTTACTACTGTAGAAGGAATAACAACAATAGCAACATTATCTCTATCTGTATGTCCAGTAACAGTTGCTTCTCCTTGATTTGGGGAATTGTAGCTAAAAGTCAAACTCATAACTATATATATAACTTATATTTCCTAAAATACAAATATATTCATCTAATAAAATAAATATATTACTATTTATTTTACTCTATTTTCATAACACTTTGTTTCGTAATCTTATTTAATTTCCTCTTCAACTTTTTCCTCTTGAACTTTTTCCTCTTGAACTTTTTCCTCTTGAACTTTTTCCTCTTCATTATTTGGTTGCTCTTGTTTTTCTTTATTTACTTTATTTATCCTTTCCAAGGCCTTTGTATTTAATCCAGATTTTCCACGACTTAATGCAGATTGCATCATCGGATTTCTTGTGGCTAATAATTCCCTCGTAGTTTTATCAGCGGCTGCATTTGTCGCAATTTCACCGGTACTTTCTTTCATAGATAACATAAATTTAAATTTATCATATAAAAATGTTCCCAATATTAAAATTAAAAGAATATTAATAATAACCAACCAAACAAATAATTGTTTAAACATATTTTTCAAGCCATTTGGCGACAACAAACCGCCATCATTATCACCTAGTCCAACTTTTCCTTCAATCGCAGAACTCCACTCTTTTTTATATAATCCAATACCACCTAATAATAATAAAAATATTAGTATTTCAAACATACTTATAGAACAAAAATTAACCACTTCCTTCATAAAATTAATAAATCTTGGAATTAATCCTTTCCACCATACCATTGTTCCTATTCTAACGTCTTTTGGTGTACAACCTTCTGCAGTGAGGTCGGGTTTAATACTATCAATTGAATTGGTAATACCCGCTATAATCATACCTGCGTTCATTCCTTCATAAAATAACACACCAAAGAATGTGTAGATAATTAAATATGTAGATATAAAAAACATTGCGAGTGGTATATTAACTGCAATTGTCCACATAGCATAACATAACAAACAAACAAAAAAGATAACTAAAAAGAAACAAATTGAAAAAATAGTTTGTTGTTTACTAACCATACGATGCATACTCATATCATTATTTTCGGATTTTCCAAAAAACCATCCAATACTATAACGTGTTACAATCAAGATAGCGATTAATGATAATATAGAAGTTGTAAATTTACCACGCATCGCATTAAAAAAATCAATAATAATAGAAGTTTGAAAATTATTGCTCACTAAAATAAAGAAAACAATAAACATTAAAATCATAATTATCGGAGTTGGAATATATTTTTTCAATAAACTGAATTTTAAAATGCACCAATTAAAGCTCTCTAATACACGACATGCTGGACCAAATGCACCATATAGGTATGTGTTGTAACTTTTCAATTTATCTGTATCAAATTCATATAAGATTCCGTCCTCTTTTTCAATAAAAAAGATAATATAGTACCAATTATAAACAAAATACCAAACCAACATCATAGTCGTAAACTTTTGTGTTTGGTCTTTAAAAATTTCAATTTCTTTTTCCGTGGCTGTATTTTGCGTTAATGCATTTGCTATTTTCGTTAAAGTTTCATCAATAAATTTATTAATTCTCAATATAAACAATTGTATGTAAATTTTCATTTGATGAATTCGCTGTGCTAAGATAGAAAAAACACCAGAAAACACGATAGAGAGTGATTTCATAGAACCACTTACTTCATTTAATACCTTTTCAATACCTTTTTTATCAACGTTAAATGTATCTTTAATATTGTCGGCTGTACTTGAAAACTCATTCGCATTAACAATATCAATGCTTTTTAAAGATGATCCTAAACTGGATAATTGTTGTAAATTGCTTAAATTGTCCAGGCTTCCTTCTAACTGATTTTGTAAATTAGCAATGGGGTCTGAAAAATTTTTTTCGTCCATTGCTTTTGCCCATCGTTTCCCGATTTGTTTCGTGGGATTTAATACTTTATCTTCTACATATTTCCCAATTTCTTCGTCGTCTGGATCTTTATTTTTCTTATCATTTTTCTTATCATTTTTTTTATCATTACCCTTTTGACTAGAATTGTTTTCTAAATCATTTGATTCCATACCTTCAATAATTGAAGGTTGAGGACGTTCATATATATCTTCAAAAACAGGTATATTTTTTGGATTTTCCCTCTTTTTATTTATTTTTCGCATTTTTTGCTTTATAAACTGAACATCACTTGTTCTATTTTCATTATCATTTAAATGCAATTCTCTTGAGTTTTGTTCATTCGACCAATCTTTATTCCATTTACTCATATTCTATTGTATAATTTGTATATAATAGAATATGATAAATAACCCAGCTATTTATCTAGCATACATTAAGCCACAGTTTCCATTCACAAAGGAAACTATATTGTATCGCTCTTCAATAACGTGCAAATTATAATTATAAACATATAATGCCCAGGCAGGTTTTGAACTAACATCTATAGGAACTCCATCACCGTCACACTCGATACTTACCGTTGAACCATCTACATCAATTGGTGGTTTATAAGTTGTAAAATCAAGTTCGATTGTTTTAAAACGGCCCGTATTTACAGCACCAGACGGTTGGTATTCAAATGGGCTTGTATTTAATCCAAAATTATAACAATATAAGCCTTCTTCTGCAGACCCTTGAGTTCGTGTATATTTTTCCACATAATCGTAAATACCGTGAGGCATAGAAACTTCACGATAATCCCCTCCAAAGACAATGCCCAATGTTTCTAAAATGTGTCTTCGGTTAAATGCACTGTAATTTCCGCTTTTATAAACATTTAATGTTGTGTCTAACAAAATATTAGACGGTATATTGTTTTTATATGCCCAATTTGTGTAATTGCTCCATTCATTTCTTAGAAAGGCGTCATTTCTTTGGAAAAACCACATCCAACCCGATACCATTCCTGAAACAGATTGAAGTTTCACACGCTGCGACCCCACTACATTTAAAAAATCGTATTCATGAATTTCGCGAATCAAATATGCTTGGTCTTGTGCAGCAAACGTTGTTTTTTCTTCTTCGGACAAAAAACAATACGTCGACAACAAATGTACATCTGCGTCCCAGGTGTTTGTTTTGTTATCGTAATTTGCTGCGGATATATCTTGTGCAGGAGGTGTTTGTAAAAATCGGTACAATTGAAACTGGTCTTCTCCGGGACGTATTCCAATAAAAGGAAAATTATCAGTGTGATTAAAAACATCGCGTACTTGAAACAAATCCTGCATTGGACGGAGTGTAACATTTATAGTCAATTCTTGATATTGTAATGCTACCAAAGGAAATGCACAACGGCTATCTAATGTAAACCACGTGTTTAATGGAATATAAAGAGTTCTTCCGCGAATAGATGGTTCTGCACCAGAAGTATTAGACGTATAAACAGCGTTTGGATATTTGTTACTTTGATACGGATGTGTATTTGTACGATAGGGATCGTTTGCTGGATTATTTAGGTCAGGGGTATTACCACTCATTTTATTAAATAAATGTTTTTTTTCAGAAGTAAAATCTCTTTGGACCATAGAGTGTAAATATTGACCAGAATAACGTTGTAATGTTTGAGAACCACAAATTATTTCAATTTCTTCAATCATTTGTGCACCTAAATTCTCAATCCATTTAAATTCATAAGGCGATACTGTATTGTCTGTTTTTGTACTAGCCGGCCATACCGGACTCCAAATATCGGGTAAATTTAAAACTATATATGTATCCATTAAAAGGTCGGCATATCGTTTTATCTTAAAGGTAAATTTAGAAGATTCAGTTAGTCTTAATTCGCGCAATCCATCATAATCTAGACGAAATTTTTGTAATCCAAAATTGGTATATTTTGAATAAGTTACTTTGAAAAAAGTTTTACTAGGATTTCCTGTTAAAATTAAATTAGCATTGCCTACAGAAATAATATTTAATAACCCCCCGGGCATTTTAATTAAAGTATATAATAACTGTCTATATTTTTTGTTTCTTTAATTACTTTATCTGCTTTTTATATACTACAATGGCCGGATTTTTTGATAATGAGTTAATTAAAAATATGATAGATTATGTATTAATTATAGGGCTTTTAATTATTACTGCCTATTATATTTACAAAACAATCGTAGATAACAGAGAGTCTAAACCAGCCACCTCTCCGCCACCTTTTGTGGATACTCCGAATTCTGTTCAACGGGCAGAATTATCAAATGTAGAAGACCCATTAAATGGTTCTGGTATTTTAAATGCCGCCTTTGATGCTTCAAATGATAATGCTATTCGTCATTTTTGCATTAAATCATCTTCTAATAGTGCTTATACAGGAAAACATATGAATTTAAACATGATAAAGTATTTACTATCGAGAGGTTGTCGATTTATGGATTTTGAGGTATATATTAAAGATGGAGTTCCTATTGTTGCTTATTCTACCAATCGACAATCTTTAGAAACATTTACTTCTGAATATCCCGCCGTTTCTTTAGCAGGTGTGTTTTCCGCTTTAATGTCGAATGCATTTTCCGATACATCTCCTAACCCGAAAGATCCACTGTTTATTCATTTAAGAATTAAAACACTTGACCCAAATGCATACACGAAGATTGCGAAATTAATTAAAAGTGGTCTTGGACAAAAGATGTATATAGATGGTACTGGAAATGCTATTCCGTTAACGTTAGACACACAATTACCTACTTTACAAGGAAAAGTAGTTGTAATGGTAGATAAACATTCTTCTCCGGGTTATCAAAATTATTCGACGTGTTCCCCTGAACAGACAGAATGCATTAGTTTAGCAAATAATGTTAATATGGTAAGCAATAGTCAAAGTATTCGCACTTATTTACAACGTGAACTAACATTTCAACCGATTAATCCACCGGATCCATCAGTCTATTTATTTAGGATTGTTTTTCCAGATCTTGGATTTTTTAATAATACAAATAATTCGGACAGTATGTATTTAATGAAGAATTATGGTACTCAGGCAGTTGCGCAAGCATTTTATGTTAAAGACAATAATTTGCGTTCTTATGAAGATATATTTAAAACAAATCGCAGTGCCTATGTAAGATTAGAATCCGCAATTAAACAATATGAATAGATAATTATATTATATAACTTTTTCCATATATAATATAAATGGCCAAAACAAAAAAAAATAGAAAACATAAATATCGTCCAAGTGAATGTAGTGATAGAATGTCGTTCCAAGAATGTGAACTTGCTATTTTACGTCAGGCTGTAGATAAAAATGAGAAAATAACTGGACAAAAGATTGCGAGTAGTGATGAGATAAAAAAAATGATTGAAATAGTAGAAGATTTCCTTAAAAAGAAAAAACTTCTTTGTTACGGTGGTACAGCAATTAATAATATTTTACCAAAACACGCACAATTTTATAACAAAGAATACGAAGTTCCAGATTATGATTTTTATTCATATGATGCATTAAATCACGCAAAAGAATTAGCTGATATTTATTATGCATCGGGATATGAAAATGTAGAAGCAAAATCCGGTGTTCACGAAGGGACGTTTAAAGTGTTTGTAAATTTTATTCCTATGGCCGATATAACTTCCCTTCATAAAGAATTATTCGATTCTTTAAGTTTGGAGGCCGTTTCTGTCTCTGGAATTAAATATGTTCCTCCTGATTTTTTACGCATGGGAATGTTTTTAGAATTATCGCGTCCAGCTGGTGATATAAGCAGATGGGAAAAGGTATTAAAACGTCTTAATTTATTAAACAAACATCATCCTATGAAAATAAATTACGATTGTTCCAAGGTAGATTTTCTCAGAAAAATGGAGGATACACGTCAAACAGAAAAAATTTATTTAACTATGCGCGACACCTTTATAGATCAAGGTGCCGTATTCTTTGGTGGATATGCTGCTAGCCTATATTCTAGACAAATGTCCAAGAAGGGGAAATCATTTGTAGAGAAAATACCTGATTTTGATGTTTTACACGAAAATCCAGAAGAATGTGCTACTGTTATATTAGAAAGATTGAGTGATGCAGGTGTTAAAAATGTGAAAAAAATTAACCACGAACAAATTGGAGAAATTATACCCGAACATATTGAAATTCGATATAAAAATGAACTTCTTGGATTTATTTATAAACCAATTGCATGTCATAATTATAATACTATCCAAATAAAAAATTCGGAAATTAATGTGGCTTCGATTGATACAATTATGAGTTTTTATCTAGCATTTATGTTTGTAGATACAGAATATTACTTTCATGATCGCATTTTATGTATGGCGCGTTATCTTTTTGAACTAGAAGAACGCAATCGTCTTGCGCAAAATGGTCTCTTAAAACGTTTTGGACCAAAATGCATTGGTCATCAAGAAACAATGGAAAATATTCGTGCTAAGAAAACGACCAAGTTTTTAGAATTGAAAAAAAACAGAGATTCTAAGGAATTTCAAACATTCTTTTTGAAATATTCACCTGGCGATGAAAAACCAAAAAAAAGCTCCAAAAAGTCCAAGAAAAAACAAACAAAGAAAAAAACACCTGAGAAAGAAACAAAAGGAATCAGAGGATTATTAGCCCGTTTTAAATCGTAGGTGTTAATAAAATTGAAAGTTTTCTATTTAATATAATAAATATTAAATAAAATTAATTAAAATGAATTCATATAATAAAAAAACGGTGGTTGCTCTTTATAGATCCAAAATGAGGGTTTGTAATAATTTGGGGTATTCATTGGGAAAATGGAATGATGGTAATATTACACAACGTGAAAACATTAATATTAATAAAATAACGAAAAGTAAAACAAAAAAGAATATTGGTGCTTATATTATGGATAATTTTCGTTATCGCTACAAATTTTATAAAGAAGAAGATGATAATGAAACAATAGGGCTATTGATTGATGATGGATTTAATCAGTTACGTAAATTAAATAAATTACACAATAGTAAAAAACAAGATCAATTAAAAGAAATGATATATTAAATATTACTTAATTTTGTCCAAACAGACTGCATTAGATAATACAATGCACTGAATAATACACTTTTAAATATTAGCCCCGAAACTCTGAAATTACCGTCTTCTGTATGTAAATTTGCGAACGCCAGGTATTTTCTCATCCACGTGTTTATAATAGGTATTTGAAAAATAAAATACAGAATGCCTACCAATATTGGTATTTGAAATTCGCTTATCGTTTCTTGGGCAGTTTCTTGTCTGTATTTTTTTTCTCTGTGCATACGTAATTCTTCGCTATTTACTTCTTCATAATCTTTTATGTAATCCGACGTGAGTTTAACGCTTGGAATATGATTTGGTTGTATCTGTTCGTCGTGCTGATATTCCAATGTATTTTGAGGAATATCTCGTGAAGGTAGACCTTGTTTCGGCATAGTATCAATCGTATAATTTTGTTGCGGTTGTGGTTGATGATTCCTTTGAGGCGATGGTTCGGGTAATGGTAATCCTTCTGGTGATACTTGGGAAGTTCCATATGGATTTGGATGTACATTTATTGGCTGATAATTTAAACTATCATCTCCTGTAATCGATTGTTGCTGTTGTGGTGGAAATTGCGGCTGAGCTGATATATTTCCATAAAATTCATTACTTATTTGCTGTGTTGATATCTGATTTTGCTTCGGCATTGGTGGTATTTGTGATATTTGTTGCTGAATATTTACAGGACCATTCGACCGATTTGTTTCAGGTAATTCTGCAATCATTGTGGTAGACATAACTAAACTATATAATATTAAATATTAAATGTAATATTATTAATCGCATTTTTTTAAGGGGGATAACTCCCCCCTTATGATCCCCCTTATTTATTTTTAGAACTATTAATGGGGGTTTTTAAGGGAACATTGGTTCCTTTAAGACATATCTACCGTTTGTTTATTTTTATCACATTGTGTGGAAACGGCCGTATAACTAAAACATTTTTCACCGTGTTTGTATATTTTACCATCAATATCACCTAAAATAGGACCTTTAAATGTTAAACAATTTTTATCATTACAAACTTTTCGAAATAAAGTGGCTAGACCTAATCCAATTAACATAGATATAATTATTTTTCCTAAAGAAGAATGTAATAGACGCTTAAAATTCATTATATATATATATATACACTGTATTTTTACACATACCCAGAAATTATAAAAAGGTATAATCGTCTAAGCATACATTTTATCCCTGGATGGGTATCTTTGAAACATCTAAAGGATTCATAGGACAATCTACTTCTTTGTTTTCAAAAGTAAAACATTGATGTGCTTTATCTCTATATAACATTAACTCTTGATTTTCAGGTGTAGGATAAATTTGAATTACTCTATTATCATCAGCAGTCATATAAACAACTAAAAGACCAATTGCAAAACTAATTATAAATACAGGTATATTTATGTATTTCGATACTTTAAACATCTTTCTATAGATAATTAGGATACTATTTATTTATAGAAATTTTAAAGCCTATTTTGTTTCTACAGACTCTTTCTTTTGTGTATTTTCACGCTCCTTACGCGCTTTCTTTTTCATACGTTTTTTTTGACTCACCGACAAAACATTGGGATCCCGTACAGAGGATTTTTCTTGTTTATCACCTTCTAGTGAAAAAATAGTTTTCTCTAGGTCTGGATTTTCGTTTAAAAAGATCTGATATTCCTTTTCACGTTGTATACGAACTGCTTCTGCTTCTAATTGTTTTACTACTTCTTCTTGTTTTTTTGCTAGAGCGCGTGCCTTTAAACGTTCCTTTAATGTAGCGCGTTTTTCTGCTTCCTTCATAGCACCTGTATTCATACGTGCGCCTTTTGGTATATTCATTCCCATTGATTTGGCCATATCTTTAAATAGATTTCCCATTCCTCCCATTCCCGCCATTCCACCTAAATTATCTCCAAATCCTTGCATCTTATTCATCATTTCAGATGCCTCTTTTATTAATTCTTCTTTTGTTATATCACCGGCTTCCATCTTATTTGTTAATTTCTCTTTTACGGTTTTCACCACATTACCCATTTTTTCTGGATTTTTCATTAATGCTGATAAAACATCGGCGGTAGAATTCACATTGTCTAAATCACTACCAAATGTAGCAGCTAAATCATTTCCCATATCATCTGCTAGTTCTTTTGCTAATTTTCCTATTTTACCATTAAATAAAAACTGTAAATGATCACGAATATCCTCCATGTTTGGAATATTAGGTCTTGAACTTTCTGCTTTTTTACCTCCAGTACTTTGACTGTCTTCTTGTTTTTCTTCGGATTCTTGGTCGTTTTCAAAATCATCAAAAAAATTTGAAATATTGGACATTGCGTTTTCTAGTTGTCCCTGTAAATCAGATACGTCAATTTTATTAAAAATATCCATTGCTTCGCCAAATTTCATTTTGTTTTGCATAGATTTAACTAAAGTGAGTAAAATTACCTGTAAATACTTCCAAATGGTTTCGCGGGTTTTATCACTAATTCCATCACAGTTAAAAATTTGCTTAAAGTTTAATCCTGGAAAAAAAGAGACATTTAATGTATTCTCCTTTGAAAAAAGGGAAATATCCTGATTTAAAATATCAAAAAAACGTTCAGGATAAATTTTTAAACAATATTCAAACAATTTTTGAAATTCTTCTTCAGATGTTTCACTATTTGTCCATTTATTTAAAAAATTAGCATACTCGGGAAAAGTAGTGACTAAATCTTTAGCAAAATCAACAATAGAAGAACGAAAATCTTCAGTAACTTTAGGGGATTCTTCTACTTCTTGCGACATTAATAATGTATGATAATATAAATTATATACGATTTAAACCCTTTCATGATAAATATTATATTTTCTGCGTTTACAAATATAATATTTGAATATATAAGATGAGCGGTTCAAATACGTGCTACTCTTGGACAGTAAATAACACAACTGGATACACGGCAGATGACCGTGATCTTCGTTGTATTAAAAATGCGTTTGATTATTGGGAATCAATAATTAATGATAATATGCTTTCGGGAACACAGAAAATCACCGTAGATGTTGGCTTTGAAAGAATGACCGATGCTCAAGGAAACCCAAATACTGGAACATTAGCTTACGCTGGACCAAGAACTTGGGCTCCTGTAGATGAGAATAATAATGGTATTCCTGAGAGAAACAAATCATTTGTTACAAGTGGTGAAGTTACTATTAATATTCAACAGAGAACAGACGGGCAATTAGTAAATCAAGCAAGTACAGAAAGTGTATATACTAGTATTGTTATACATGAAATAGGTCACATTATGTTTTTAGTAGGCATCGTCATTGATAATACAGAAGGTACTCCAGTTGCTACTTATATTGACACAAATGATAATCGTAGAAAAATATACTGGAATGGTCAGAATGCGACACGTTACTATCGTCGTTATTTTAATAATAGTAATTTGGCAGGTGTTCCAATTGAAGATATGGATGGCCCAAGTACTGTTGCTGTAAATGGGCAAAATGAATCAATATATATCAATTATCATTGGGAAGAAGGTTATGGTGGCTCACGTGTAATTAATGGAATTACACATCCTGGATTAGATGGAGAATTAATGACGCCTTACGCCAATGGTTCTCTTGCTTTTAGTGCTATAACAATCGGATTTTTACAAGATGCTGGATATAAATATGTAAATTATTTTAAAGGTGATACTTATAATGGAGTTTCTATTCCACAAGTGGTAAATGCTACTACGTATTATGTTCGTTTAAATCCGTCAGGATCATTTACTGATCCTTATTATATCTTTAGTACTACTCCAAATGGTACTGCTCTTAATAGTGCATCACAAAATCTTACATTAGAAAAGGGTAAAGCCTATATTTTTGAAAGTACGAATACTTTTGGACATCCATTTAATATCGGAACAGGTTGGAAACAAAACACAAGTGATATTGTTTTTGATAGTACAGGAACTGGTAGTCTTGTAAACGGTGTTGCTTCTATTGTAAATGGTGAAAGGTTATCTTTTATTATTCCTGACGATTTGCAAGTACCTTTATTATACTATTGCTTCATACATCAAGGCATGAAAAAAGAATTTGATATAGCCAATACAGCAGCAAATCAACCACCAACTGTGTCAAATGTTTCTATTAGTACAAATGAAGATGTAAATAAAACCGTTAGTTTAAATGCATATGCAAGTGATCCTGAGGGTTTTGCATTATCTTATGCTATAATAACAAATCCTACAATAGGAACAGCAAGTCTTAATGGTTATTTATTGACTTATTCTCCTAACAGTAATGTTAGTGGTAGTGATAGTATAACAATTCGTGCTACTGATAATAATAACTTAAGTGCTAATTTTACTATTTCAGTTACAGTGAGATCTGTTAATGATGCTCCAACTTCTTCAAATGGTGCTTTTACTACAAATGAAGATATTACAAAAAGTATTAATTTAAATATATATACAAATGATATTGATACAAGTACATTAAACTATACTTTAAATAATACACTTACACTAGGTACTGTTACAATAACACAAAATATTTTGAGATATACACCAAAACAGAATGTTAGTGGTACTGAAAACGTAGGTATTACTGCTAGTGATGGTTCTTCAAACACATCTTTTACATTGGTAGCAACAATTGTTCCTGTAAATGATAGACCAGTCGCCAATGATGTTACCGTTTCAACAAATGAAGATCAAGTCAAAACAATGAATTTAAATAATTATGTATCTGATGTTGAAAATACGCCATTAACGTATAGTATTGTTGAAAATCCAGAATCAGGTTCTGCTGTATTAAACAATAATATTTTAACTTATACACCTGATCTAAATGTAAATGGTAATGATAGTATTGGTATTCGTGCTAGTGATGGTGAATTAGATATCACATTTACTATTAATATTACAATAGTACCTATTAATGATTCTCCTGTAGCAAATAGTGGATCTTTGACTGTAAAAGAAGACTCTGTTACTGAAGTCGAATTATCTGACTATGTAAATGATATTGATAATGATACATTGGTTTATTCAGTTGTTACAACTCCAATATATGGTAATGCATTAATTAATGGTTCTATGTTAACTTATACAGTAAATAAAAATATTATTGGAAGTGATTCTATCGTTTTATCTGTTTCCGATGGTACAGTTAGTTCTGAATTTACATTAGATTTCACAATTACCCGATTATATGATTTAACAACCGTATTTAGACAAGATTATCAAAATACCGACGGTGAGGTGCTTGATCAATTGATCTTAACAAACAGTGGTAGCAATTTTAATCCAGAAGAATTTAAAAATTTCTGGAATCATACAGAAACCCCGGTTGTTGAAAATAACACGGGAGAAACAATTGATTGGGAGGCGGGTACAATAATTCGTGATAGTCGTTTAGATACAGCAAATGCGTATGAAGCCAAAAAAATAGCCGCTAGTTACGCAGAATTGAAGGGATTTGATTGTTTTACCATTGATAAAAATTATACAACTGGGGCTATTATAAATGATAGAAAAAGAGGACTATGTTTATGCGGTGTTTCACACGATAAAGGGGCTTTTAATATGGATAATTCAAGTGAATCAATACCTACAGACAGAATTATTGTTATTAAACGAAGTGTTGGTAATCAGTTTAAAAATACATTAAACGAAGATACTAATCTTGTTTACTTTTCCAATAAAAAAGAAGCGGTTTTTGGATCGCGAGAAATTCCGTGCTTTGATAAATCAACTAAAATTTTATGTAAAGTTGGAGATAGTGATGAATATGTTTCTATCTGTAAATTAAAAGAAGGTGATTTAGTTAAAACATATAAACACGGATATAAAGCAATTCAAAAAATAAAAACATCTACACAATTATTTAACATGGGTGGTGATTATAAACATAGTATGTTTAGAATGTTACAAAAAGGAGATATGATCGACGATTTACTTGTAACTGGAAGACACGGTATTTTATTAAATGATCTTTCAACACATATTACTTATACAAGTCGTACAAGACCAGCAAAAAGTATGATTGACGATAAATGTATGTTAACAGCTGCTTATTGTAATCAATTTATACAAGAAAAAGAGGTAAAAGACTACACTATTTGTCACATAGCATTAAAAGGTGAACAGTGTCGTTATGGTATTTATGCGAATGGGGTTTTAATGGAAACATGGGACAATAAATGTTAATTTACATTTTTAAAATAACTATATAACATATACAAAGTATGTTATATACACAATTATTATTATTATTACCACTTCTTTTTTTTTCTGCCGTATCCAATAATATAACAACGCAACCAATGATACAATGCAATAGCACTGATGTTGTTGAATTTAAACATAATTTCTGTGAATCACGTTTACAAAATGATAAAGGACCAGAAATATACAATGCATATACTTCACTTTTTATCACAACAGTCCCTCTTGTAATGGGATTTCCAGAAAATGAAGCATTTGCGAACGTTGCATATGCGCTATTTTTCAATGGATTTGCGAGTTTTTATTACCATTATTATCTTTCTTGGATTGGTAAACAAGCCGATGAGATTTCAATGATTTTCGCCAATTATTTTGGTATTGTTGGACTTTTAAACATTCGGTATAAAAATAAAAAATATTTAAAAATGTTTCATTTTACTAATTTGTTTTATATGTATGCCTTTTTAATTGGAAATACAGTCATTAAATTTGATGTTCTGTTTCCTTATTTTTTCGCAGGATATTTGATACCTTCACTTTATCTTATAAGAACGATTGGTGATAAATATGACGAAGAATATGTGAAATATTTAGCTCTTTCAAGTGTAGGTGCTATTAGTTGGATTATTTCCGAACTATTTTGTAATAAGTACACCGTTTATGGACACGTCGTATGGCATTTCTGTTTCCCTCTTGGATTTTACTTTATTTTAATGAATTACGACAAAATTTATACACGTGTTTATAAAAACCGTTTAGCAAACTCTGTCTCTGAGTTGTCGCTGTAAAAAAATATTCTATAAAGGTCTCCGAAACATACTAAGAGTAAATACTCTCATAAAATGTCATATGCACTTTATCCGCCTTGTAACTAAAGCTATATAACCACTCGTATGGTAATTTGAAATATAATCGTTAAAATTTTGTTTTACCGTAATACCATTATTATTTATATAAGTAAGAGTTTTTATATTAAATTGTCGCATCTTCTCTACGCATTCATTGCATGGAGCTGAGCAAACTAGATCGCCACTATGTGTAACTCTTGCTACATATAATGCTATTTTTTTCATTTTATTTTGCTTTAAACATTTCCGTAAAACATCTATTTCGGCATGACAAGAACACGTTCTCTCTATTAATTTATCTTTTGAGAATGTTCTGTAGTGATTGTAACCTTTTGCTATAACCTTTCCTGAAACAACTGCTATACATCCCAATCGGGCACGCAAGTCTGATTTTTCCGCCTCTGCGATTGCGAGGGAAACATACTTTTCATCATTTTGCGTGCAATTTATCATTTTACGTTTTTTAAATGTACAACGACAGCTTTTGTCTTTCAATTTTGTGGGGGATATCCCTACTATGACCCCCTTGAATACACTCAAATGGGGGAGTTTACCTAATAATGAGGTGTCAAATGGGGGGGGTTACCTAATAATGAGGTGTCAGATGAGGGAGTTTACCTAATAATGAGGTGTCAAATGGGGGGGGGTTACCTAATAATGAGGTGTCTGATGAGGGATCATAAGGGGGGTACCCCCTTAACTAATCTGAAGAAAAGTCGTAATCTTCTGCTTGTTCCAACATTTGTTTTTCCATAATATCTTCGCACGTATCGCAAGCATAATTTCCATTTAAAACATAATTAAGTTCATAATCTAAAAATATTCCCTTGCATCTACAACATTGTTTTAATTCTCTGTCTTCGCATCCTCTACAAACAAAGTAATTGTCCTTATCAATTACTAATCGTCTAATATCAAATTTTTTACTACATTTTTCGCAATTTCGAAATCCAGCACAATCTCGGCAAACAGGTTCTTCTAAATATTCGTCATCATATTTCAATTGATAATGATAAAACGTTTTTTGACATCTTCTACACGGCTCCATTTTATCGTCTTTATTTTCCATAATGTTAGTTAAATAACATTATTGAAATCTTTTTATATCTCTTTGCATAATGCTTTTTAAAGATCTAAGTCCATTACGTAACGTAGTAACAATGTGAATACTACGGCGTGTAATAAGATACCAATAGTACTTGGACATCCGCTTGAAGGACTTGCGACAGAACCTAAAAATTTACTAAAAAGCTTATTGGTTAGTTTGTATGTATAAGGATTTACAACAATCAAAAATATCACGGTTGTTAGTAAGGTGTAACGCCATTTATCAGAAGTCGACGGTTTTCCGGCACATTTTTTGCAATCAAGAGCACAACCCATTTTATATAATAAAAACATATAAAATATAATATACCCAAAATATTCACTAAATATATCTAAGAACGCCAATGTTTTCCACAATCAAGACAAGTAACAAAGATTGTCGCCGGCTCATCCGCACTTCTAGTTTGCATTTCGTAATAGGTACATCGAGTAGATTTGCATTTTCTACACGTATACATATTAGTGGATGCTTGAATATTATCATCATATTTAGATGCATCACGTTTCATTTTCTTCTCAATTAAGTCTCTCCACTTTTCTGGATTAAATTCGTGATGAGTCATAAATGCTACATTTTTTGAATCAATTTCGCCGTTCTTTATGCGGTTTAAGAACAATTCGTTTTTAAGATTCATATAAACCGATCGCAACCGGTCAATATAGATGCACGTAAATTGAGGATTTTCCCATTTTTTAACAATTTTTTTATGAGTTGCTTCTTTTAATGCATAATTAAATATACCCTTTTCAAGATTAATGGAAATAGCATCATCTGAAATACCTATAATTCCAGAGATTTTTGTTTGAATATTTTCTCTAAATACTTGGGGGTTTGTTATTTTGTTCATAATAGTCTCTAATTATTATGAACATACAATCTTAATTTTAAATCAATTTTGTGTTAAATATATTCTTCTTCACTTAATTCACTATCGCAATTCATATATGCATCTTCAATTGCATTATTCATAGATATAAACACATTTTCTATTTTTTTCTTTCGTTTAGCAGCACGTTTAGGTTGTATACGTGGTTTTATTTCTTCATCATCATCATCGTCGTCGTCATCTTCTTCTTCCTCTTCGTCATCAAATTCATCTTCCTCTTCATCTCCTTCCTCTTCTTCTTCCTCTTCCTCTTCTTCTTCCTCTTCCTCGTCTTCTTCCTCTTCCTCTTCCTCTTCTTCGTCGTCAACTACAAAACCATCATCCTTTGAATAACCTTGTTTTGTTTTATTTTCTACCTCCTCTTCTTCCTCTTCTTCACTATCTTCGCTTCCTATGTCTTCAAATCCACCAAATAGTTTCTCGTAAATAACTTTCCATAAAGGAACATTTAGATCCGCCATTTCTTTTGATTTATTTTTATGTATCAACACACACGAACCAAAAAACAAACTATTATCAACTGGTGGTGGAAAATCATACTTATTTTCTTGACCAGCTCTTCCGTCACATTTACCAAATAGAGTAATACTACACTCTTTATTTATTTTCCATGTGGTTTGCTCTTCAAACCCCTTTCCTGATTTAAATCCTGCTTTTTTATACAAATTTTCAACATTATCGTCTTTGAAATTCATTTCCTTTAACACGCCAGTTTTCTCAACAATCACAACTAATACCATCTTTAGATTGTAATTTATTTAGGAGATGTATTTAAATTATTTTTGATATTTATATAATAAAATTTGTATTGTAATTATATATAAATGGAAAATAGAAAAAAATCAACAATATATAAACCAAAAAAAGGTAGACGTATTTCGCAAAAGAAAATGTATAGAGTTCCACAAAAAGGTGGCGGATTTTTAGAAACATTTTTAGGTGGAAATGAAGAACCAGAAAAACCGAAAGAAGCAGAAGAAGAAGAAGAAGAAGAAGATAGCGATATGTCTGTTGAAGAAGAAAAACCCAAAGAAGAAGAAGAAGAAGAAGATAGTGATATGTCTGTTGAAGAAGAAAACACAGAAAAAGAGGAAGACGAAAAAAGTTTGATGAAAACAGTTGGTGATTCTGTTAGAAATACTGCTAGTGAAATACAGACAGCTTTTACTAAATCATCTGACGAAGATAACAAAGATAGCGAAGAAGCAACAATTGATAATATGGAATCAACACCCGAAGCTCAAGAAGAACTTAAGGAAGAAACTATGGAATCATTGAAAAAGAAAAACCAAGAATTATTAGAGGAAAACCGAAAGTTATCTCAACAAGTAATTGAATTACAACAAGCAAAAATAGATTCTCTTATAGGAACAACTCCTTTAGGAGAAGGTACAGAAGAAGACTCTTTTGCTACTACAGAAATGAATAGTGGTCCTTCTGAAACAGAAGGTGAAACCCCATTGGATACAGGTTCTGAAACAGAAGGTGAAACCCCATTGGATACAGGTTCTGAAACAGAAGGTGAA